>Ga0129316_1000404_pt1 | contig 24989 bp, 28 predicted proteins | sample Cm1ome_2_FD_94429 | JGI IMG/M metagenome (GOLD analysis project Ga0129316, IMG submission 94429) | Eastern black-and-white colobus group fecal microbial communities from Wisconsin, USA - Cm1022B metagenome | ecosystem: Host-associated > Mammals > Digestive system > Large intestine > Fecal...
TTTAGATACTACGTCTTTTAATCCAGCTAATTCTAAAACTGTTCTAACTGGACCACCAGCGATAATACCAGTACCGGCTTTAGCAGGTTTAAGTAAAACTTTAGCTGCTCCAGCTTCACCAATAATATCATGAGAGATAGTTCTTCCATCAACTATATCTATTTTTTGAATATTTTTAACTGCTTGCATTCTAGCTTTTTTAATTGCTTCTACTACTTCGCTAGATTTTCCAGCGCCAATACCTACTTTACCATTTTTATCTCCTACTGCTACAGTAGCTGAGAAATGTAAAGTACGTCCACCTTTTGTTACTTTTGTAACACGACGAAGTGATAATACTTCATCTTTATAATTATCTTCTTGCTTACGCATATTTCTTTCTTTCTTTTCCATATACTCGCTCCTTACTTAGAATTCTAATCCATTTTCTCTTGCTGCATCTGCTAAAGCTGCTACTCTTCCGTGATATAAATATCCACCTCTATCAAAAACTACTTTAGTAATTTTTGCTTTTTTAGCTCTTTTAGCTATTTCTGCACCAACTTTTTTAGCTGCTTCTATATTTCCACCATTAGTGATTTTTAAATCTTTATCCATAGATGAAGCAGAAACTAATGTAGTTCCAGTTACATCATCGATAATTTGAACACTAATATGTTTAGCAGATCTAAATACATTTAATCTTGGAATTTCTTTTGTACCAGATACCTTTGCTCTTACCCTTTTATGTCTTTCTAAGCGAGCTTCATTTCTTGATACTTTCTTAATCATATATATGACTCTCCTTTTCTACTATTTAGATGCTTTCTTTCCTTCTTTACGACGAATGAATTCATCTTTATAACGAACACCTTTACCTTTATATGGTTCAGGTTTTCTAACTTTTCTTACTTTAGCTGCGAATTCACCAACTAATTCTTTATCAATACCTTTTACTGTAATTTCAGTATTAGAAACTGTTTCAATTGTTAATCCTTGAGGTATAGCTAATGTTACTGGATGTGAATAACCTGCATTTACTACAAGTTCAGTTCCTCTAACTTGGAATCTATAACCAACACCTAGTATTTCTAAACCTTTTTCAAAACCTTCACTAACACCTTTAATCATATTTTTAATTAAAGCATTAGTTGTTCCATGCATAGCGTTACTAAATTTAGATTTTCCTTCAGATTCAACAGTTAATTTATTTTCATTAATATTAACTTTAATATCTTTTGCAAGTTCTAAATTTAATTCACCTTTAGCACCTTTAACATTAACAACATTATCGTTAACAGTTACTGTAACTCCAGTAGGTATTTCTAATTCTCTTTTTCCTATACGACTCATAGTTTATTCTCCTTACTTTTGTTACCAAATATATGCTAAAACTTCTCCACCAACACCATTTTTACGAGCTTCTTTATCAGTCATAACTCCTTTAGATGTTGATAATATAGCAATTCCTAAACCGTTTAAAACGTATGGAACTTCTTCAGCTTTTGCATAAACACGTAATCCTGGTTTAGATATACATCTTAATCCAGTAATTACTCTTTCCTTATTATCACCATATTTTAATGATAATGTTAAAGTTTTATCATCATTACTATAATCACTGATATAACCTTCATTCTTTAATATACTTGCTATTTCTACTTTCATTATTGAAGTAGGCATAGAAACTTCTTTATATCTTAATTGATTAGCATTTCTAATTCTAGTAAGCATATCAGCAATTGGACTTGATACTACCATAAAATATCCTCCTTACCAACTTGATTTTTTTACACCTGGTATTTCACCTTTATATGCTAATTCTCTAAAGCATATTCTGCAAATACCATATTTTTTTAATACTGCATGAGGTCTTCCACATCTAGCACATCTAGTATATTCTCTTACAGCATATTTTTGTTTTCTTTGTTGTTTAACAACCATACTTTTCTTTGCCATTATTTCCTCCTATTACTTTCTAAAAGGAATTCCGATTTCATTTAATAAATCAAACGCTTCTTCGTTTGTTTTTGCTGTTGTAACAAAAACAATATCCATTCCACGAGTTTTTACAATGTTATCGTATTCTATTTCTGCAAATATCATTTGTTCTTTTATACCTAAAGTATAATTTCCTCTACCATCAAATGCTCTTGCACTTACTCCTCTAAAGTCTCTAACACTTGGTAATGCAATTCTTATTAATTTATCTAAGAATGTCCACATTTTTTCACCACGTAATGTTACTTTACAACCAATAGCTTGACCTTCTCTTAAATGGAAACCAGCTATAGATTTTTTAGCTTTAGTTATTACTGGTTTAGAACCTGTAATTGCTTGTAATTCATTTACTGCAGCATCTAAATATTTATCATTCTCAGTAGCATCACCAACACCAATATTAATAACTATTTTTTCAAGTTTAGGTGCTTGCATAACTGATGTATAATTATATTTTTCTACTAATTTAGGAACTACTTCCTTTTTATATTTTTCACTTAGGCTGTTCATAGGTTTTCCTCCTTCCACTACTTAAGTATTTCTTTTGATTTTACTGAAATTCTTTGTTTATTTCCTTTTTCATCGATTTTTTTAGCTATTCTAGTTCTCTTTTTAGTCTTTGGATCTATAATCATAACATTTGAAGCATGAATTGGAGCTTCAACTTTAATTATTCCTCCATTTTCATTAGCAGCATTAGGTTTAACATGTTTTGTAATCATGTTAGCTCCTTCTACTATAACTTTATTTTCTTTCTTTAATGTTTTAATTATTTTTCCTTCAGTACCTTTGGATTTACCAGAAATAACTACTACTTTATCTCCAACTTTTAAGTTCATAAATCCTCCTTATTTATCCTATAACACTTCTTTAGCAAGTGATACGATTTTCATATAATCGTTATCTCTTAATTCACGTGCAACAGGACCAAGTACACGTGTACCTACTGGACTCTTATCATCGTTAATTATAACGCATGCATTATCATCGAACTTAATATAACTACCGTCAGGTCTTCTAACAGGTTTTACAGTTCTAGCGATAACAGCTTTAACAACTTTACCAGCTTTAATAGTACCGTTTGGTGTAGCCTTTTTAACTGTACATACTACTACATCACCAAGACTACCAACTCTTTTATTTCCACCAAGAACTCTAATAACTAATACTTCTTTAGCACCAGAGTTATCTGCTACTTTTAAGCGACTTTCTTGTTGAATCATATTAATCCTCCTTCTTTATTATAGAGATTATAAGATTATTGCTTCTTCAACAATCTCAACTAAATTATATCTTTTTGTTTTAGATATAGGTTTTGTCTCTACTATACGTACTTTATCTCCAACTTTAGCTTTATTTTCTTCATCATGTGCTCTATATTTCTTTGAAGATTTGATACGTTTTCCATATAATGGGCTTTTCTTATAAGTTTCTACAGTAACTGTAATAGTTTTGTCATTAGCAGCACTACTAACAATACCGATTATTTCTTTATGTTTACTTTGCATAATTAAGCCTCCTTAGTTTCATTTTCGCGTTCAGAAATTATTTGTTTAATTCTAGCGATTGTCTTTCTATCTTCTTTTATTTTTGAAGGTTTCTCTAAACTACCAGCTGCATTTTGAAATCTTAAATTATATAATTCAGCTCTTAGTTCATCTTCTTTTTTAAGTAACTCTTCAGTGGTTAATTCTCTTAATTCCTTAGCCTTCATTTACTTCACCACTTTCTTTTTTAACGAATTTACATTTAACAGGTAATTTATGTGAAGCAAGTCTTAAAGCTTCTCTAGCAACTTCTTCAGTTACTTCATCAACTTCAAACATAATTTTACCTTCTTTAACGCATGCAACCCATAATTCTGGTTCACCTTTACCAGTACCCATACGAGTTTCAGCAGCATGTCTTGTTAATGAGAAATGAGGGAATATATTAGTATAAACTTTTCCTCCTCTTTTCATATAACGAGTCATAGCTACTCTTGCAGCTTCGATTTGTTGTTGAGTAATCCATGCGCCTTCTTTAGCTTGTAAACCATAAGAACCAAAATGTAATGTTAAATTACCTTTAGCCATTCCATCATGATAAACTCTATGATTTTTTCTATGCTTCACTCTTTTTGGAATTAGACCCATGAGTATTACCTCCTTTTATATTTTTCTTTGGAAGTACTTCACCTTTATAAATCCATACTTTAATACCAATTTTACCAAATGTAGTATTAGCTTCAGCTGTTGCATAATCAATATCAGCTCTTAAAGTATGAAGTGGTACTGTTCCTTCGTTGTATCCTTCAGCTCTAGCGATTTCAACACCATTTAATCTACCTGATGCTAATGTTTTAATACCTTTAGCTCCGGCTTTCATAGTATTTCTAATTGCTCTCTTTTGAGCCATTTTGAAAGATCCTCTGTTTTCAATTTGTTTAGCAATATTTTCAGCAACTAATTTAGCAACTAAATCAGGGTTTTTAACTTCAAATATTGAAACAATTATATTTTCTTTTGTTAATTTACTTAATTCATTTTTAAGTTTTTCAATTTCTTCACCGCCATGACCTATAACGATACCAGGTTTAGCAGTATATATAACTACTTCAGTCTTATTTTTATTGTTTCTATTAATATTAATTGAACTAACTGATGCATCTTTTAATCTTTTATCTAAATATTTTCTAATTTCATTATCAATTTTTAAATATTTAGCAAAATCTTTATTATCAGCATACCATTTACTAGACCAATCTTTATTAATACCAATTCTCATTCCGACTGGATTAACTTTTTGTCCCATAATGAATTAACCTCCTTCTAATTTTTCTCAGCTACCACAACTGTGATATGACTTGTTTTCTTATCATGTCTATCAATGTGTGATCTAGATCCGAATCTATGTCTTTTTAGTATTGGACCATCATTTATAACTGCAGATTTAACATATAAATTATTTTTATCTAACTTTAAGTTATTTTCAGCATTAGCTGTAGCAGATATTAATACTTTATTAATTAAACGAGCAGATTTTTTATTCATATTATTTAATATATTGCTAGCATCGCTTACACTTTTACCTTGAATTAATCTAGTAACTAATCTAGCTTTTCTAGGTACAAGTAAAACTGTTCTAGCTGTTGCTCTTGCTTCCATTAAAATTCTCCTTTCCTAAGTCAAATTCAACTAATTTTCTTTATCTTTACCGTGTCCACCGAATTTTCTTGTTGGAGCGAATTCACCTAATTTATGACCAACCATATCTTCAGTAACATAAACTGGTATAAATTCTTTACCATTGTGAACAGCAAATGTATGCCCTATAAATTCAGGAAAAATTGTTGAACGACGTGACCATGTCTTAACGACTTCTTTTTTTCCATTATTATTCATTTCATTAACCTTATTTAATAATCTATCAAATACATAAGGTCCTTTTTTTAAACTTCTTGCCATTTATATTTTTCCTTTCCTTTATTTACGACGAGTAACTATAAGTTTGCTCGAACTTTTCTTAGATTTACGAGTTTTATAACCAAGTGCAGGTTTACCCCATGGAGTCATAGGTTTCTTATGACCGATAGGTGCTCTACCTTCACCACCACCATGTGGGTGGTCATTAGGGTTCATAACAGAACCACGAACTGTAGGTCTAATACCTAAATGTCTAGTTCTACCAGCTTTACCAAGTCTTACTAACGAATAATCTTCATTACCAACTTCACCGATAGTAGCCATACATTTTCCTAATACTTTTCTAGTTTCTCCACTAGATAATCTTAATAATACATATTTATCTTCTCTACCAAGAATTTGAGCACTTTGTCCAGCAGATCTTGCTAGTTGTGCACCTTTTCCTAAAGTTAATTCAATATTATGTACTACTGTACCAACTGGAATGTTCATTAATTGCATAGCGTTACCTACTTTAATATCGCAAGTTTCACCAGAAACAACTTTCATTCCAACTTCTAATCCTTTAGGTGCGATAATATATCTTTTTTCACCATCAGAATAATTAATTAATGCAATATTTGCACTTCTATTTGGATCGTATTCAATACTAGCTACTGTACCAACGATATCAAATTTGTTTCTTCTAAAATCAATAACTCTGTATTTTCTTTTAGCTCCTCCACCTTGATGTCTAACAGTAATTTTACCAGTGTTATTACGACCAGCATTTTTCTTTTTAATTTTTAGTAAACTTTTCTCTGGAGCTGTTTTAGTTAGCTCTTCATTTACTAATGTACTTTTCTTTCTTTGACCATTTGTTAATGGACGAAAATGTTTAATAGCCATTCTAAAACCTCCCTTTACATTTCTATTTTACTACCTTCAGCTAATGTAATAATTGCTTTTTTGTATGCTGAAGTAGTTCCTGTATAACGTCCAACTCTTTTTTTCTTAGGTTTAACGTTTAAAGTGTTTACTTTTAATACTTTTACATTGTAGATCATTTCTACAGCTTGTTTAATTTGTGTTTTATTAGCATCCTTTTTAACTTTAAAAACTACTCTATTGCCTTCAGCCATGATGTTTGTAGTTTTTTCAGTACTTATAGGAGCTAAGATAACATCTCTATAACTTCCTATCATTATTTAAGTTCCTCCTCAAGTATTTTAACTACTTCTTCAGTCATAACTATAGTTTTATAGTTAAGAACGTCATAAGTGTTGATTTCATGAGATTCTATTACTTTAACAGTGCTTAAGTTTCTAGATGCTAAAATTAATTCATCAGTTAATTCACTAACTACTACTAATACTTTTCCAGAAATTTTTAAACCATCTAATAATTTAATAAATTCTTTAGTTTTAGCGTTTTTAACATCAAATTTTTCTAAAACCATAATTGATTTTGTACTTAATTTATAACTTAATGCAGATTTTAAAGCTAATCTACTTTCTTTTCTATTTTGTTTAATTTCATAGTTTCTATTAGTGTTTGGACCAAATACTACTCCACCATGATACCAATGAGGTGCTCTAATAGAACCAGCTCTAGCTCTACCAGTACCTTTTTGTCTCCATGGTTTAATTCCTCCACCACTAACTTCACTTCTGTCTTTAACAGCATGTGTTCCTTGTCTTAATGATGCACCTTTTCTTTTTACTGCATCATATACAGTTTGTTCATTTGGTTCAATTCCAAATATTTCGTCATTTAGTTTTATTTCTTTTACTTTTTCGCCTTTTAAATTTAAAAGTGTTGTTTTAGCCATATCAAATTCCTCCTTTCATCAAAAATCTAAATAATTATTATTAATAATTAGTTTGCAGATTCAGATGATTCTTCATTTGCAGGTGCTTCTGTAGCTTCAGCAGTTTCTTCAGCAGGAGTTTCTTCACTAACTGTTTCTTCAGCTTTAACTTCTTCAGCAGCTTCAGTTGTTTCTTCTACTGTAGTAGTTTCTTCAACTGGAGTTTCTTCAACTACTTCTTCAACATAAGTAATAAGTTCGTCTTGAGCGTTTACTTTTCCTTCGTTCTTAATAGCTGATTTAATAATAACTAATGACTTCTTTGGACCTGGAACGTTACCTTTAACTAAGATAATATTCTTATCTAAATCAATTTCTACTATTTCAAGATTTTGAACAGTAACTAATTTATGTCCCATATGTCCAGGTAATTTTTTACCTTTTAATACGTGCATTGGTAATAATGTACCAAGTGATCCAACACCTCTATGGTATTGTGAACCGTGTCCCATAGGACCTCTACTTTGTCCATGACGTTTAATAACACCTTGGAAACCTTTACCTTTACTTACACCAGAAACGTCAACCATTTCTCCAACAGTAAAGATGTCAGCTTTAACTTCCCCACCTAATGTATAAGCGCTAACATCAACATTTCTGATTTCTTTTAAGAAGCGCTTAGGTGAGATATTTGCTTTTTTTAGATGACCTTGTTCAGGTTTATTGCTTAATTTTTCTCTCTTATCGAAAGCAGCAAGTTGGATAGCGTTGTATCCATCAGTTTCTACAGTTTTGATTTGTGAAACATAGTTTGGTTCAACAGCAATAACTGTAACTGGAGTTAACTTACCATTTTTAGCAAAAACTTGAGTCATCCCGATCTTACGACCTAAGATTCCTTTTCTCATAATTTCCTCCTATATAATCTTATTGTCTAATACTTATTTCAACACCACTAGGTAAATCCAAACGAGTTAATGCCTCAATTGTGTCTTTACTTGGGTTATTGATAACAATTAATCTTTTGTGTGTTCTCATTTCAAATTGTTCACGAGAATCTTTATATTTGTGAACTGCTCTTAGAATAGTGATTTTTTCAATCTTAGTTGGTAGTGGAATTGGTCCACTTACTTCTCCACCTGTTCTTTTAACAGTTTCAACAATCTTACTTGCAGCTTGATCTATTGTTCTGTGATCATAAGCTTTTAAGTTAATTTGGATTTTGTTTGCCATCATTAATCCTCCCTTCGCATATATCTTTGTATACACTTGCTCCATGCAAAAACCTGAATTTTGGTCAGTTTGCTTTTATTTTAATTAGCAACTTAACCTTGTGTATCAGCAACCTTGCATATCTTAGCCAGTCACACATAATCCATTTTATCACTATTTATAAGGAAAATCAACACATTTTTTACATTTTTTTCACATAAAAAAAGTAGATTTCTCTACTCTTTTCTATTTCTTTAATAATTTAGCAAATAATTTTTTATATTTATTTACTACTATTTCCCAAGTATAAGCTTCTTTTATTCTTTGTTTAGCTTTTTTACCATATTCATTTTGATCTTTTATTTTAAACTTTTCTATTTGCTCTAGTGCTTTTGTTAAAGAACCTTCCTCATTACTAAAGTATACACAAGCATCTTCTCCAACTTCCATATTATATGGAGCATTATATAAGATATTAACATCTGTGATTGATAATGCTTCAAGTAATGATGGATTAGTTCCACCTGCTGAATGACCATGAATATATCCCTTAGCATTCTTTCTTAATCTTCTAAGTATTTCTTGATCATATACTGGACCAATAAATTTAATTCTCTTATCTTTATCAAAGTTAGTTCTTTCTTTTAATTTATTATAGAACTTATTTGCTTCAACATTAGATACTATTACTAAATCTTTTGTAGTAGAAGATTTCATATATTCTCTAATAACTAATTCATAATTATTTTCTGGAACAAATCTACCTACTATTAAATAATATTCTCTTTTAGTAATTTTCCATTTATCCATTAATGCTTTAGTTTTCTTATCAATATCTTTCACATCCATTAAATATGCACCATATGCGATAAATGTAGTTTTATCCTTCATCTTAGGATATCTTTCTTTAACATACTTTTCTATATTCTTACTATCACATACTATATAATCAGATGCATTTATCATAGTCTTTTCAGACCATTTTAAATATTGTTTAATTAAGAAATTCCATTTAGCTCTTTGCCATTCTATACCATCTGGATTATGTACAATAACTACACCCATCTTTTTAAGACTTCTTCTTAAAAGTGTGAATAGTGGTCCTACTCTATAACCTAATATATACATTACTACATTTTCCATTTTTTCTTTTTTAATCATTTTTTTGCAGTACAAAACAGCCTTAGCAGCAAATGTCATCATAGTCATAGAGCCTTGTTTAGGTACATATATTTGTGGACAAGTAACACCATTTCTTAACTCTACATTTTTATTTTTTCTATCATGAGTTAATTCAGGTACATAAAACTTAGTATCTTTATCATTATAATTATTAACTAAGTTTGTAACGAATGTTTCCCATCCACCATATTTTGATTCATATCCTCTTGCGCCAATTATTATTATGTTCTTCATTATTTCTTACTCCTTAAATTCTTAAAAAATACAACTGTATATGCAATAGCTAAGCTACATCCATATACCATTCTTAATAATATAATACCAAATATATTAGTTTTTAAATAGTATTTAACATAATATTTTTGACTTGTCTTAAGCATTTTATATTTCTTAATAGAATTAAAACTTTTATCAACACTAACTGATAAATTATGAGTAACACTAACAGTATTATCTATAAAAGATTGTCTATTAATATTTTTTAATTTATATCCTAAAATATTTTCTTCATAATAAAGGAATGTTGCTTCATCAAAATTACCTACTAAATTAAGCACATCTCTTCTGATCATAAAGAAACAACCAGAAACAGCCTCTACTCTAGCAAATTCATCTTGATATCTACTTTCATCATATCTTAATCTTTCAGTAGCTTTCTTATGAAAATGATTAACATTAGATAATAATTCATCAAAATATCTAGGAAGTCTCCATCCTCTTATTTTTTCACCTAATTGTTCAATAACAGGTGCGACTATAGCCATATTTTCATTTTCATCTAAATCTTGTTTTAATTTTTTAATTACTTCTTCTTTAACGGTAATATCTGGATTAGAAATAATAATATAATCTACGCGTGACTCTAAATATTTAACTCCATAGTTATTACCAGAAGAATATCCATTATTTTTATCAGTCTTAATAACACTAATATTTTTATCTTTTAATTTACTTAATTTATTAAATGAATTATCAGTGCTTGCATTATCTACAACTACTATTTCATCTAATACTTTATATTTTTTTATTTGCTCAACAAAATTACTAGTTTCTTCATAATCATTATAATTTAATATTACAATACCAACTTTACTCAATTTATTCACCTACTTAAAAACATTTATTAATGTATCTTTTGTATTAATAGAATCATATTTAATCGCAGTTTCTCTTGCTTTAGTCATCATTTTCTTTTCTTCTTCTTTATTTAGATGTCTTAATTCTATTATTTTTTCACTTAAATCTTTATCATCTTGTGGTTTAAATAATAAACCATTCTTTTTATTTACAACATATGAAGTTGGTCCATAGTTATTTGATGCGACAACAAGTGTTTCACATGCCATAGCTTCAAGACCTACTAAACCTAAAGATTCACTTTTTCTATATGTTGGGAATACAAATATATCTAAAGAATTATATAAATTAACTAATTCATCCGGAGAAACGAAATTTCTAATTTCTAAATAGTCTTTTAATTTTAATTCTTTAACTAAATCATTAAATTTATCTTGTTCTGCTCCTGAACCAACTACTAGATATTTAAAATGTTTAAAATCTTTATCATCTTTAATTCTATTAATTGCTTTTAAGAATACATCCCAGCCTTTATCTTTTTCTAATCTAGATATATAACCTATATAATTATATTTCGTACTAAGACCTGCTTCTTTTTTAGCTTCTACTCTATCTTTTTTAATAAATCTACCAGTATTAACACCACCTGATGGATATATAATTATATCCTTTTTATTAACACTATAATCTTTTTCAATTTCTTCTGCATAATACTTAGATGGCACAACTACTTTATAAGCTTCTTTAATATATTTCTTACTTCTATTTACATTCTTTATTTCACTTGGAACATCCATAACTACATCATTACCATGAGCATTTAAAACTAATTTAGTATTAAAACATATTTTTTTAGCAATAATTGCTCCTAAAGTAGAATGAGATATATAATGAACATATATATAATCATAATTATTAAATATACTCTTTATAATTACTGTTAAATGTAATTTAGCATAACATATTAATTTCATTAATTTATTAGTTTGCTTATGCATAACTACCTTATCAACAATATAACCATTATCTTTTAATAATTCATATGAATTTCTAACAAATGATCCATAGTGTTTAAACTTCTTAGATGGATACATATTAGATACAAGTAATATACTCTTCTTTTCTAAAGTTAAACTATTTTTACTTAATAAATATAAAACTGCTAAATAGATTGAAACCATAGGTTTATTTAATACATGCCCTGATATTAAAGATATAATAATAAGTAATATAAATGCAAATTTATACTTATCTCTTAAATCATTAAATTGTGTAGTATATAAAATCATTAATATAAATACTACTGTACCAAATATACCTATAGAATAAAATATATCAAGTATATCAATTTCAATAACATTTATACTTTCTATTTTAGTTTCACCAAGTCCATATATAACACCATTTATATTAGTCTTTTTAAATTCTTTATTAACTCTATTTAAATTAGATAATCTCTTACTAAATATAACATTATCTATATTTTTAACATTAAATACATCACTAACTTTATTAATATCATAATAATTTAATGTAGTTTTAATATTCTTCATCATAGGTGTAAATGGAATAATAACTATTAATAATACAAATATAAGCATAGATGAAAATATAGCTACTCTTCTATTTTTTTCTACTTTAAATACTCTAGAATATTTAATATATCTAATAAATAAGAATAATATAACTAATATAATACCTATAAATAATGTTTTAGTACCTACCAGATATATACAAACAAATAATTCTATATATGTAACTAGTTTTAAAATATAACTCTTTGAATTATTAACATAATTTAATGCAGGTACACTAAGTAAAACTAATACTGCACTTAATTCATTTCCTCCAAAGAATAATCCAAAATATCCTTCTTTATTAACATAACTTTCTGTTAAGTTATAACCTATATTAAATAAATATGGAATAATAATTAAATTAAGGTATATTAAGAAGATTTTTACCATTAATTTATCATTTATCTTATCATTCTTATATTTACCAAATAAAAGCATTAAAATAGGTAAATAAAAGATATGAAACATATTAGTAATTTCAGTAAATATAGTATGCCTATTTAACCCAAAATAATATATAATCGCAAGTAATACATATAATAAGAATAATATAATAATTTTCTTTCTATTAGAATTATATCTAAGCCATATTAAACTTAATATGATAAATAGTCCCCTAATAATAGTCCCTATAGAAAAACTTATATTAAAGTTCTTAGCAGTATATGCTGTTAAAGCATCTAATATAGGACTTAATAATAAAAATACATATATAAATTTATCAAAAAAATTATTAAATTTACTAACCTTACTCATATATACCTCACACATAATCATTATATCAAAAATATACAAAAAAAGATATAGCATCCCGCATATATCTTTTAATAACATATAAACAATCATGTCACTATATATTATGATTATTTTTAAACAAATTATTCACTAATTATTTAAGAAATCATCTTGCATTTCTTTTAATTTCTTTTTTTCTTCTTTTCTTAATTTTTTCAATTCTTTCTTAGATAATTCAGTATGCTCTTCTTCAGTAGTTTCATTTACTTCAGATTCAACCTCTGGTTCTATAGTTGGTTCTTCATACTCGGGTTCTTCTTTTACTTTAGGTATTTCTTTTTTATTATTTTCTTCTCTTACTAATTTATCAATTACTCTATCTTCTCTAATAGACTTTAAACCTTTTTTCATTTTTCTATTAGAAGAACTAATACCAAGCATAATTATAAACATAATTAGAATTAATGCTGCTGCACCAACTATTATCATTTCGAATAATTGAAGTTCTTTATCATATGATTTAATTAAATCTTTATTATATCTTTGATATGTTCTTTCTAGTTCATCATATTGATAAAATGATGTATCACCATTAGCCATATTAATAGCATATACTAATTTATAATTTTTAATACCTGATTTCATATAACCAGTTACTTCACCATTTTCTAAATCTAAAGTAACTTTCTTATAACCACTAGGTATTTTATCTTTAGGAGCATCAATTATTACTAATCTAAGTCCCTTAGAAGATACTTCATTATATTTTGTATATGTAGAATTCTTTGAATTATAAATATACCAATTAGCTTTACCTTTATCATCAATTAATCCTACAATTATATAACCAGTATATTCATTTGAATATGCAACTACTTCTTGCTTTTCAATAACAACACTAGTTTTAACAAATCCTTCTGGTGGATTTAATATACCTTCATTTTTAATAACAGTATATTTTCTTTTATTGATTGTTATTTCAATCGCATCTTTTTCTTTTCTAGTTACTGTTAATGTATAAGTTCTACTTTCACCATTTTCACTAGTTACCTTTATTTCGAATTTATTAACACCTACTTGTAAATCTTTTTCACCAAGACCTTCTACAGTAGCATTATCATTATTTTTATCTCCAGATATAGTTATTTTTTCTACATCATTATTAACTGATAAAGAATAATCATATTTTTCTGGATCAAAACTAGGATTAATTTTACCTTTATCTACACTTAATGATTTTAAAGTAGAATCATTTGATCCTTTTTTATTTGTAGTATTACTATTATTATTTGAATTATTATTAGAAGTAGCACCACTTACATCAGCACTAGTTGGAGTAGAAGGTGTACTTGGTACTTCTCTAGCTTTAATTGTTATAGAACAAGATGCACTAGCTTCTATTTCATTATCGCCATTAAAGTCTGATAAATTTGCTGTGAAATAAATTGTACCAGTACCTGGGTCTAACGCTTTAAAACTATGTGTTATTGTTACTGAAGATGTACCTTCTTCCCATATAGAATCAGTACCACCATTACTTCTTAAATTGGATGTACCAATAAGTCCACCTTCTTTTTGCCAATATCCTTCTTCACTAGCATTTACTGTAATAGTTGCAGTAAAATCATCACCTGATGTTACTTCACTTGGTGAACAATACATAGATGTAATACTTATTGCCTTAGCTTTAACTGGAATTAAAACTAAGACAAGTAAGAATAATAAATATTTTTTAAATTTCATTATAAACCTCCTGTTATTGAGTTATCTCAACATTCTTTAATATGTAAGCTTTAATTTTTGCATAATCAGAGATAGTAATCTTTCCATCCTTATTTGCATCAGATGCTAAATAACTACAACCTACTGCATTATATTTACCAAGAATAATTGCTTTTACTCTTGCGTAATCAGAAATACTAATCTTTCCATCTCCATTAGCATCTCCTCTAACTGCTACATAATATGTTTTAGAATTTCCATCTTTTTCAATTACTATTCTTTGACCAGTTGATACAAGTCCACCAGTAATTTCTTTATCACTAGAATCTAAAACTTTAACAGTTATATCACTATAATCTTTCTTTAATTTTTCAACATAAGTACTTATATCAGTACCTATCTTAAATCCTGATATATTATCATTATCAGTTTTTAATCCTTCAGATGAAACTATTCCATCTATACTATCAGTATTAATTTGTTCTTTAACTATATTAATCTTATATTCTTTCTTGCTTCCATCTTCTGCAGTTACTGTAATAACATGATTAATATTATCACTATCTAATTTAACATCTCCAATACCATCTATAGTAGCAGTATCTTCTGCAGTTGCTTCAATATTAACACTATCTACTTTAGCACCTACTACTAAATTATATGTTGTTATACCTGAATCAAATTCTGGGGATAAACTATAATTAGATACAGATAATGAATTTAAATTATTATTAGAACTTAATGCTGGTAAAATAGTTTCTCCACCCATATCAGCAAATACTGGTATTTTAAATACATATGATAAATTAAGTAAACCACTTCTCCAGTAAGAAGCATAAGAACTATAACTTTCACTATATGGAGCTTGTATATTAGCCATATATTGATATCCATATCTAGCAATTGTTCCATTAACATTAAACTTTTGTAAATAAACAGTGTCTTGTCCACCAGAGATATATCCTCTAGATAAATCATCAGCAGCACCCATTATAGCAGGATATGGATTATTCCATCCACTAGCTTTAGCATAATTTAATGCTCCTGCATATATTTCTTCAGCACTCCATCCAGATGCACCAAAATTGAAATAGTTATAATAGTAATTACCATCTCCACCATCCATACATGCTGTAGCACTTCCACCATAACCTTGTTCTTGTAAAATTCTAGCAGCTAAATGAACTGGATTAACATCTTTTGCTTTACCTGCTTCATATATTGCTCTTGCAAAACTATATACTTCACCATTATATACAAATTCACCGGCCATAAATGAACCATTTAACATACTTTGAATAGCATCTACTGTAATATTCTCATTAAAAGATAATTGTTCAAACATAAATATACTATTATCATCTAAGAAATTTCTAGGATCTAGATAATATCTTAATGCACTTCTACTAGCAGCATACCATCCTGGTTCAAACTCAACATACCATCCGTTTTGATATGCTTCAGGATCAGTTGATCTCATTGAATAATCTGTAGTACTAACTAAGTTTTTACCAATATAATAATATTCACCTTCAACCGCAGTATCTAAACTATCAAGCCCACCTAATACTTCAAAATCCCAATTAGGATGTATCGCATGTAACTTACATAATTTTTCAACATAACTTTCAGGGAACCCTTTTCTTCTTAAAGTATTCGCATAATTATTATCAAGATTATATGTTGTTATTGAACCTAAATATTCAGTATAAATATAACCTTCATATTCATATCCCCAATAACTAAATCTAATTCTAGACCATTCACCTTCAAAACCAACTACTTCTACTGCTCTTGGTCTATTAAGCCAAATAGTATCTCCCTCTCTATCAGTAAGTCTTGGACAAACAGAAACATTAGTAGAAGGACAACTTCTAACAGATAATTCTGTCGCATCTATATAAGCATAAGTAAAACTATTTACCATTGCATAAGCTCTTTCAGGTACAAAAGTGAATACTACATAAAAAAGCATAACAAAACAAAGAAATAATTTAGTTATCTTCTTCATATATATCACCTCTCTAGTATTATAATTATAACAAATTATAATAAATAAATAATTAGATGTAAAACAAATATTTTCTAATTATGTAAAATATTGTCAAAAAAAAGATGCTTTTTAGCATCTTTTATTATTCTTCTTCACCGGATTCTTCGTCTGGAACGCAAGTACCACCATCGCTATGATAACCGCTTCTACAAGCACAATTATTATCTGGATCAGCATTAGGATCATCACATGTTTTTGGTATTACTTTTTCTACACATTGATTATTAGCATCATATTCATATCCTGCTAAACATGAACATCCACTACCCGACGAATCAGCTTCAGAATATTGTCCTTCATCAGCTTTACATTGTGCATTTACTTTTTTATCTACACAAACCCCAGCTGAATTTTTTTCATATCCACTCTTACATACACAAGTAACTCCATCTGCACCTAATTCTTCATTAGTTCCACATGTTACTGTTGGAGTTTCAGCTGGTGCAACCCATGGATCATAATGTTTAACTCCACCCCAGATATCAGCACCTATTATTTCTTGTTCATATGGTCTATCAATATTGAATGAGAATGTAGTTGCATAGTTTTCTGGTTCTAATTCTAGATTAACTCTCATAGCAGTTAAGATAGCATCTAATGAATTTTGTGAAGGTACAAATTCATATAATCCTGTTCCTGCAACGTGGTCTAAGATTATTCCTCCACTACCTGTAAGGTATGTTCTTTGCATGCTTATTACATCATTACCTTCAGTTAATGAATCACTAGATAATAATACTCTCTTAAATACGTTATAGAAACCTAAAATTTGTTCTCTTGTTAAGTTAGTATCTAAACTTATACTAACAGTATCTAAAATATCATAGAATTGATCAACTGATCTAATTTTCTTTAATTTTTTAATAATACCTTTAACAACGATTTGTTGGTTTTGACCTCTTACAAAGTCATTTCTATCCCCATCATTCCATTCAGGGCCACATGTAGGATAATATTTTCTGTTTCTTGCTAGTGCTAAGGCTTGAGCTCCATCTAGATGTTGCCATCCTTTTTCTACGAATACTGTATTAGCAAGCATACGATTAGCATCTGTTTCACAGAAACTATATGGAACATCTACATCGATTCCACCTACTGCATCAACTAGTTTAATTAATCCTCTAAAGTTAATCTTAGCATAATAATCTATATTGATACCAGTAAAGTTTTCAACTGTAGATATAACACATGAATCTCCACCTGATGCAGCATGTGTAATTTTACTTAATGCATTACTATAACAAGATATAGGTACATAAGTATCTCTTGGAATACTAAATACTGTAGCATTTAAAGTTTTTGGATTAAATGTTACAACCATAAGAGTATCACCTAAACCACCATTACCTTCTATTTCTTCAGCTGTTGAGTCAACACCTAATAATAAAATTGTAAATGGTTCAGTAACACCTTTATTACTTTCTTTAGTTTCTTTAGTTTTTTGTTTTTTCATCATTTTTGAATATTTATCTATTGTTTCAACATCATCTGCTATATTCTCAAAATCAGAAATACTATTATATTTAGTTGCATAACTTCCTGGTAAGAAAGCAGCATCTATTTCACCTGAATATAAACCTCTAATCATAGTTATATATTCATCATAATCTATAATATTATCTCCTGAAATGCCATGTTTATCTATTAAATTTTCTGATAAAACATAACCTTCAATATCTTCTTCATCAGATATTCTACCAATTAATACTTGATCAATATTTTTCTTAGTAACATTTTCATTACTTCTCATTTTTACTAAAGCTGAAGTATATTTAACTTCATCTTTATTTAAGTTATCAACAATTGATACACCTCTTGAGATTATATGACTTAAATAATATTCTCCAAAGCCAAATGCTACTAATAATAATATTAATACAATAAATTTATATTTCTTAGGTTGTGATTTTAATTTAAAGTTTTTAACAATTACTACTAAACATAATAATGTTAAACCAGCAATTGCCACATATCTTATTAAATCTTCGATACCTTTTAATTTTAGAATGTTATAAATAAAATATCCAGTTAAAGCTACAAACATACCTACTATAATACTAGTAAATAAGCTTATACCTCTATTTCTTTTTGAAAATTCTCTTTTTTCTTCTTTTGTATATTTTTTCTTACTCATTTTCTACACCCCCTTAATCCATCTTCACAAGTGATAATTTATCACCATCAGGAGCTACAACAATTACAGCCTCACTTTGGAAGCTATCATCGTTTTCGTAAGTCCAACTTAATCTAACTTCATATCCTACTGCATCTTCAGCAAATGGAGTTGCAAACATACCAGCTGGAGCAACTTCTTCTACACTGTTAACTTTAACTGATTTAACAGTTGGTAAGTTCTTATTTGTATTTTCACCATCAACATCAGCCATTACTTGCTTATATATACCATCTCTTGCATATTCAACAAATGTAGTTTTATATCCTTCAAATACGAATTGAACTCCACCTACATCATTCTTACTAGTTTTATTACTTAAAGTGAAGAAGTCAATAACAAATAATTTCGAAATAACTTCAGCATATTTCTTATTATCCACTTTTTTAGCATTTAAAACTTCTTTTAATTCTTCAAAAGTTTTCTTAAATAATTTTGAATCATTTTCATTAACTACATAATCAACTTTTTCATTCTTAATTGAATCTACTACTTTTACTTTCTTAGCATTATCCTTCTTAAAGAATTTTTGGTAACCTATAAATCCACCTATTATTAAAGCTACTACTATTAATAATAGTAATAATTTCTTTATAGGTTTCATTCTTCTTTTTTTCTTTTTAGCTTTTTCCATATTATTCTCCTTCACTTCTATCCAACCTATCTTCTTCATTCTTAATTAGATCATATAATATTATCTCATTAGAAACTTGTAATTTCTTATTAGTTATCTCATTATTCTTAGTAATTGTATCTTTATCAATAATAGCATTAGGATTAATAACTTTATATTCATCTTTATTACTATTATAGTAAATATCATTAGTTAACCAATTACCATTAGGGAATGAAACAATATTTGTTTCTATACTCATTAAATCATTACCTAAAGCATATTTTGGTTTTAATCCAAACATATTAGCAAGTGTTGGCATTGAATCAACCATACCACCAACCATTTCAATTCTCTTATTAAATTGCTTATCTTTAGTCCATATAATATATGGTACTGATCTATTTAATTCATAATCATAATAATCTATTTCTCTATAATTTGGATCTTCTTTATCTAAAACCGTATCATTTTCTTTGTCATAGTTATATAATCTTTCATATTCCTTTTTAGGTAATTTAGCATCGTGATCTCCATATATAACTATTACAGTATTATCAAGTAATCCTTCACTATCAAGTTCATCAAGTAATTCACCAAATGCTGCATCAGCATAATGAGCAGATTTAAAGTAATTACCCAATTTAGTTCCTTCCATATATGGATAAGATTTAACAGTAGTAGTTCCATCTTCTAATGTAACTTCTTCTTTAATATCTACATCAAATTCTCCATATTTATCTACTTCATCAAATGGTGTATGATTACTAAGCATTATTAATGTTGCCATAAACTTACCATTCTTTTCATATTCTTTTTTAAGAATAGGAACAGTTTGTTTAAAGAATTCCTTATCAGATAATCCTAATCCAATAGAATTTTCTTCTGTAACATTATATGAATTTTTACTGTAGAAAGTATTATAACCTAAACTTTTATGTAAATTATTTCTATTCCAGAAATCACCATTATTAGCATGGAATGATAAAGTATTATATCCTTTTTCTTTTAATAATTTTTGAAGTGATTCATATTCTCTATTCCAATAACTAACTGCTACTGAACCATTAGTAACTGGGAATAAAGATGTACTGAATGTAAATTCTGAATCAGAACTTGTTCCAGAACTTGCTTGAGAATGGAAATTACTAAAGTAAATACCTTCATCTTTAATTCTGTTAAAGTTAGGTGTAACTTGATTTCCATTAAATTCTTGATTAATAGCTGCATTTTGAATACTTTCTGCATGTATAACTATTAAATTCTTACCTTCAAATATATTTGTATATTCATTATCTTTCATTTTAATAGCATTGCTATCATAATATTCTCTAAAGTTTTTAGCAGCATTATCATATCCAAATAATGTACTAAACTTAGTATTTAAACTCTTAAATAAATCATTTACTTGATATGTATATACACCAAATTTAGTAACTAGGAATTCTCTGTTCCATTGTTTACTTAATCTTGAGTATTCTACTGAAGTAACTGTTGCAAAGAATATTCCATAAATAATAATTCCTGCAGTTAAAGTTCCAACAAATCTCTTTTTTCTATTTTCTTTACTTTCAGCATATTTAATATATTTAATTTTCTTTAAATGATGATGATATATTAGCATGAATAATAATTGCCATACGAATATAAAATCTTTAAATTGTAAAACGTTTTGAACAACAGCATCACCTACATCTACAACGCTTAAAGATACAGCGATTAATGATACTGATACAAACGACATATAATATGTATAATATAATGAATTAACTACGCATACTACTGTAAATATAAATGATAATACCATTAAGTATGTAAATTGTTTTTTTGCTTTAAATAAATAAACAAAAGATCCAGTCACTATTAATAATGCTAAATCTGCAAGCACAGGTTTAATTGCAAAAAAATTGTGAACTGTAAAAAATCTAAGCATGCATGCATTAATCAAATTACTTACAACAAAAGCAATAAATTGTCTATTAGTACTGGCATATTCCTTATAATTAAAATTTTTAATATTTTCGATTAATTTACCAAATTTCTCTTTCAATTTTTTCATAATACCTCACATTATAAAATTATACCATGAATGGTATAATTTTTAAATATTATTTTACTATTTTACTTCAGTTTTTTCATTTAGTTTTTTATCTTCTATTGAGTTAATTACCATACCTATTACAAATATTTGAGATACCATAAATACCCAAATCATTAATATTACTATATTAGATGCACTTCCAAAATAAGTATTATAAGATGCATAATTTGTAACATAGAATGAATATATATAAGTAATTATTAACCAACCTATAGTTGTGAATAATGAACCCTTATTAACTGTTTTGCTTTTAATCTTTTTATTTGGTGTTAAAGTATAAATAATTTTTATTAAAAAGAATATAACAAATAACGCAAGTGGCCATCTTACTAATTTAATAAATCCAAGTAAGTTATTACTAATAAAACTGAGTTGTGTTACTAAAGTTAATTTTTTTAATACCATTTCACCTAAGATCAATATTAATATTAAAAATATAAATACTGCGATTAATAATATAGTTATTATTAATGATTTAATTATTTCTTGTATAGGATTTTTAGCTCCACCATATATATTATTAGCAGCTAATATTATTGCTTTTGCACCTCTTGATGCCAAATATATAGCTGTAATAGCAAGTAATGTTACACTAAAATCTAATGCTCTTTCAGTAAATAAAGGTAATATTAATTTACTAGTACTAGCAGGTAAACTTAATGTAATAAACTCTATTAAAGCATCATATGATAAAGAAAAAGCAGATGCTACACTAACAAATATTAATATAAGTGGGATTGCTGAAAGCAGTAAAAAGAAAGACAGATGTCCTGGTAAAACGGACATTACTGGCTTTCTTAAAACTTCTATTATTTCACTATATAAATGTTTATCTTGATTCATTTATATCACCTTTTTATTTTTCTTCTTCTTTTATTTCCTTATTTGTTTTAACTTCTAATACAGCTTCATTAATAGCATCATCAATAGTCTTAACATCATCTACTATCATACTATATCCTAAAGTAGCACCAAAGTTATATGGTAATGTTTTAAATTCTTTATTTAATTTTCTCATATAAGCTATTACTTTATTTTCTTCATAACCTATTAAGTAAATTAAGAATTCATCACCATTAGTTCTTACTATATCACTTTGTTCTAATTGATTATTAATTAAAACATTAGCAGCTTTCTTAAGAACCATATCTCCTTCACTATGACCATATACATCGTTAATATGACCTATTTTATTAACATCAACTATAACAATAGCTTGTGGATAAATATTATTATTTTGCCATTTTTCATAGTTTTTATTTAAATAATGTCTATTCTTTAATGAAGTTAAACTATCAACATATTTTAATCTATCATTCTTATTAATTTTATTAGTATTATATTTAATTTTTAAATAAATTAAACTAATAATTAATAATACAAATAGACCAATTAATATATATATAAATGTTAAATCAATCATTTTACTATCTTTTAATAATTTAACTTTAGCTCTTGCCATATATAAATCTGGTTCTATATTAGAAATATAGAATTTAAATAAACCAACAAAAGCTTTATTACTACTATTATTTAATACTATAAATCCATAATCTAAATCATCTAATTCTGAATCATAAATTATTTTATAATCATTTAATTCAGTATTTCTATAATTATCATAAACATTATAATCAAGTACAATAACACTATTTTCATCTAATGAATTAAATAATGATCCACTCTTCTTATATGTTTTAACATTAGCATTATAATATTTAGTAATATAATTAGCTAATTTATTATCAATCATAGATACTTCAACATTTTTTAAACTCTTTAATGAAGGTACTATAGTTTTAACATTACTAATATGAGATAAAACTACTACTCTTTCATTATATGGAGATACTGTAGTATCAAAATTATTTGATAAACCTTCAAAATTGTAATAATTAAAAGCTAAATCTACTTTTTCATTATTTAAGTTCTTAGTTAATTCTTCTACAGAACTATATTCTTTAATTTTGAAAGTAATATTCATACTCTTAGCAAAACCATCTAAAATTTCACTATTATAACCTATAAAATCATCGTTAATTTTAGATTCATATGGTAAGTTCTTAACATAACCATAAACATATTCTTGACCATTAAAATTAGCTATATTGACATCACTAATTTCTTTAGCTTCAAAATATAAATTTAATAATCTACTATTATAAGATTTTTCAAGATTATCTTTACTCCATCTAGTATAATATTTTCTTAAAATATTATTTAAAGTACCATCTGATCCATTAATATTAAATACACAATCATTAGTTAATTCAGATATATTATGAACTATATAATAATTATTTGAGAATATATCATTTATATATAATGTTTTTGGTACAATAGCATAAACTATATCATTAGAGTTTAATGCCTCTACGATAGCATTTATATTATTATAAGAATTATAGATAATTGAATCATTATCTTCAAATGAAGATTTAATTTTATCTAAATCATCTTCTAATGCACCTATAGAAACATTTTTTAATTTTTTAATACTTTTAACTTTACTTTTATTTTTACTAATTAAGGCATATTCATCTGTATAGAATAATATTTCAGTATCTTTTAATACAGCATTATTCTTCATTTCAAAAGCATAACCTGTTTTTTCTTTTTCGCCTGTTTTATATGGAATCATATTAAACTCAATTCCAACTTCTTTAGTAAAATCATTTAAAAAATCAAAGAATACACCTTCTCCTTCTTCACCAAAAATTGGAACATCGTTAACTACTGATATATCTACAACAGTATTCTTGTTTTTTTCAATCCATCTTTTTTCAAGAAGTGTAAATACACCATTTTCATCATTTTTCTTATTTACATTTACAGCCATAGCAATTATGATTGCTAGAATTACTAACGGAATAAATATAAATAATATTTTCTTCTTATTTATACTTTTCTTTTTCATACTATCTCCTAATTATTACTCCACCAAATTCCAGAATTTTTCTTATTGCTGTAACCCATTATTGGGAATTCATATCTTGTTGTTTCTGTAACTGTACCATCTTCTAAAGTTACTGTTTCTTTTATTCCTTCTTCTTTTTCTTTTTTTACCATAAATTGAATATCATAAAAATTCTTAACTTTTTCAGAGAATAATTTTAATGTTTCACCTGCTACTGTTTTAGCATCATCTTTAGCTACATCAGTTTTAACAGTAAATTTAACATTAATTAATTTACCTTCTCTACGAATTGATGCTGTTGTAATACCTGGGTTATCAGTAAGACTTTTAACAATCTTATCTTGTTCCTTTTTAGTAAATTCATGTTCTTTAATACCATCAAGTCTAGCACCGTATTTATTATCAGCACCTGGTAAAACTAATTTAATAATTAATACTGCAAATGCAATTAAAA
>Ga0129316_1000406_pt1 | contig 24921 bp, 22 predicted proteins | sample Cm1ome_2_FD_94429 | JGI IMG/M metagenome (GOLD analysis project Ga0129316, IMG submission 94429) | Eastern black-and-white colobus group fecal microbial communities from Wisconsin, USA - Cm1022B metagenome | ecosystem: Host-associated > Mammals > Digestive system > Large intestine > Fecal...
GAATTAAAAGTAACTAGTGATGAGATTATTAATTTAGACATGAATTATGATTCAATTAATGATCTTATTATGGAAGCTAGTACTATTAATATGTTCTCTACTAAGAAATTAATAATATGTGATAATTCTACATTTTTATCTAGTAGTTCTGAAAAAAATGATAATGTAGATGAATTAATAAAATATATAGAAAATGCTTTTAAAGATACTTATATATTATTTATTTTAAGAGAAGAAAAAATAGATTCTAGAAAGAAAATATGTAAGATATTAAGTAAAGAAGCTAAAGTATATGTATGTGAAAAAATAGAAAGCTATAAATTAAATAATTATGTAATGGATTATATAAGAAATAATGGATATTCAATTTCATCTAAAAATATAGACTTTTTATTATCTAAAACTCATTATGAATTATCTAATGTAATTAATGAAGTAGATAAATTATTTATATATAAAGATAAAGATAAAAAAATAACTGAAGAAGATATAGAAAAAGTAATAACTAGAAATATAGAAACTAATATATTTGAACTTACTAATGCGATTATTAAAAAAGATAGATCTAAAATAGAAGAAATATATAAAGATTTATTATTATCTAAAGAAGGACCTATTAAATTAATAATAACAATTGCTAATCAATTTAGATTATATTTACAAGTTAAAATAATGAGAAATAGTGGATATTCTGAAAAAGAAATAGTTAATACTTTAAAAGAACATCCATATAGAATTAATCTAGCAATGAATAATAGTTATACTATTGAAGAATTAAAAGATAATTTAAGAAAATTATCTAAATTAGAATTAGATATAATTACTGGTAAAGTAGATGAAAAACTAGGTTTTGAAATGTATCTACTAAATATATAGGAGAATAATATGATTAAATTAGTTTTAGTTAGACATGGTGAAAGTCTTTGGAATAAAGAAAATAAATTTACTGGATGGACAGATGTAGAATTATCTGATAAAGGTATCAAAGAAGCAATTGATGCTGGTAAAAAATTAAAAGAAGATAATTATAATTTTGATATTGTATATACATCAGTATTAAAAAGATCTATTGATACAGCAAATATTATTTTAAAACAAATGAATGATGATGTAACAATTAAAAGAAGTTATAAATTAAATGAAAGACATTATGGTGCATTACAAGGTTTAAACAAAGATGAAATGAGAAAAAAATATGGGGAGGAGAAGGTTCATCTATGGAGAAGAGGTTATGATATAACACCTCCTGAATTAACTGTTGATGATCCTAGATTCCCTGGTAATGATCCGCTATATAAAGATATTGATAAAAACTTATTACCATTATCTGAAAGTTTAAAAGATACTGTTAAAAGAGTAGTAAGTTATTATGAAGAAGAAATTAAACCTAATCTATTAGATAAAAAAAGTGTTATGATAGTAGCACATGGAAATAGTTTAAGAGGATTAATTAAATATTTAGAAAATATATCTGATGATGATATTATGAGTTTAGAAATACCTACAGGGAAACCTCTTATATATGAATTAGATGATGAATTAAATGTTATAAAACATTATTATTTATAAGGAAGTGATTAAATGATATATTTAGATACAGCAGCTAATGCTAAAGTAGAAAAAGAAGTATTAGATAGTTATAATGAAGCAACATTAAAGTATTTTGCTAATCCAAATAGTAATCATAGTTTAGGTATAGAAGCAAAAAAAAGAATAGATGAAGCTAATAAAAAAATAGCTAATTATTTAGGCTTTAATGAAAATGAAATTATATATACATCAGGAGCTAGTGAATCTAATAATCTAGTTATACAAGGTGTATTAAATAAATATAAAAATAAAGGTAAACATATTATAATTGGACCTTTTGAACATTCATCTATAGTAGCACCTGCTAATAAGATGACTCAAAGTGGTTTTACTGTTGATATATTAAATACTAATGAAGATGGAATAGTAGAAAAAGATGAATTAAAAAGATTAATTAAAGATGATACTATATTAATCTCTTTAGCATTTGTAGATAGTGAATTAGGTATTAGACAAAATATAGAAGAAATAGGTAAATTCTTAAAAGAAAATTATCCTAATATATTATTCCATACTGATGCATCACAAGCTATTGGTAAAACAGATTTTAATTTTGAAAATGTAGATCTAATTACAATTGCTCCTCATAAATTTGGTGGATTAAATGGTATTGGTATATTAATAAAAAGAGAAGATATAGTTTTAGAACCAATAATATATGGTGGAAAAAGTACAACTATATTTAGAAGTGGTACACCAAATACTGCCATGATTATTTCTTTAGAAAAAGCATTTGAAGTAGCTTTAAATAATTATAAAAATAAAAAAGATTATATAAAAGATTTACATGATTATGCGATAGAAAAATTAAATGAAATAAATTTAATAGATATTAATAGTAATAAATATTCAGTTAATAATACAATTAACTTTAGTATTAAAAATAACCTAGGTAAAGATGTTATGGATGAATTAAGTAAAAGAGAAATATTTATTTCAACATCTTCTGCATGTTCATCAGATGCATCTTATTCAAGAGTAGTTAAGATGAGAACAGGTAGTGAAGATAGAGCAAAATCATCTGTAAGAATTAGTTTTAGTTATGAAAATACTAAAGAAGAAATAGATATATTCATTAAAAATCTAAAAGAAATAATAGGTGCTTAAATGAAAACTAAACAAGATATAGAAAGAAGTTTAATTACGAAATTTAGAAAAGATATATATTCTAAATTTGTAAAAGCAGTCGCTGATTATGAACTTATTAAACCAGATGATAAGATTATGGTTTGTATAAGTGGAGGAAAAGATTCATTTTTACTAGCTAAATGTATTGAAGAATTAATTAAACACGGTAAGTTTAAATTTGAAGCAGAATATGTAGTAATGAATCCAGGTTATAATGAATATAATTTAAATAAAATAAAAGAGAATGCTAAGATATTAGGATTGGATATAAAAATATTTGATAGTGATATATTTGAAGTAGCAAATAAACTAGCTCCAGAAGCACCATGCTATATGTGTGCAAGAATGAGAAGAGGATATCTATATAATAAAGCTAAAGAATTAGGTTGTAATAAAATCGCACTAGGTCATCATTTTAATGATGTAATAGAAACATCTTTACTCGCACTTCTATATTCTTCAGAAATAAAAACTATGCTTCCAAAACTACATAGTGAAAACTTTGAAGGATTAGAATTAATAAGACCATTATATTTAGTAAAAGAAGAAGATATAATTAGTTTTGCTAGATATAATGAATTAGATTTTATTAATTGTGCATGTAAGTTTACTGAAAATAATAAACATGATGGTAAGAGATATGAAGTTAAAATGTTAATTGAAGATTTAAAAAAGAAAAATAAAAATGTAGATAATAATATATTTACTGCACTTGATAATATAAATTTAAACTGTGTATTAGGTTATAAATTAGATGAAGAAAAGCATTCATTTTTAGATGATTATGAAAGGTAATTATGAGAGATATTGATTTTTTAAAAAATAAAAAAATTGCCCATAGAGGAATATATGATAATAAAGTAGTCCCAGAAAATTCTATTATGGCTTTTGAAAAAGCAATAGATAAAAAAGAAATGATAGAATTAGATGTACATCTAACTAAAGATGATAAAGTAGTTGTATTTCACGATGATACTTTAGATAGAATGACTAATAAAAAAGGTAATATTAAAGACTATACTTTAGAAGAATTAAACTCTATAAAGTTAGTGGGTGGTTTTACGATACCAACACTATCTGAAGTATTAAAACTAACTCAAGGTAAAGTACCTTTATTAATTGAATTAAAAATAGATCAAAAGAATTATAAACTAGAAAAAGAAGTAATTAAATTATTAGATGATTATAAAGGTGTATTTGCTATTCAAAGTTTTAGACCAAGTACAATAATTTATTTTAGAATATTTAGAAATAATTATATTAGAGGTTTATTAATAAGTAAATTAACTAATATAAAATATAAATCTATTAAAAAGATTAATGTATGTAAACCAGATTTTATAAATGTTAATAAAAATATATTTAATAATAAAAAAGTAAAAGAATTTGATGGTGTAAAAATAGTATATAATCTTGATATAAAAGATTTAAAAGAGTATAGTGTCAAGTGTGATAATACTATTTGTAATATATAAAATAAAAGTGTTATAATTTTTTTAGAAGGAGAAGTTTATGAAAAAATATTTTAAAATTTTATTAATTTTATTAATGTTCAGTTTTACAACTGTATATGCTGAAACTATTAATGATGGATTATTTAGAGCAGATGATACATTAGTAGTAAATGAAAATTTAGCTGGTACTAGTTTCTTAGCTGGTAACTCAGTAACTGTCAATAATAATGTTGATGGTATCTTATTTGCAGCAGGTAATATATTAAATGTTAATAATACATCTGATTATGCTTTTGTTGCAGGTAGCTCATTAAATTTAACAGGTGCATCTTTTAAAGATGGATTTATCGCAGGATCTATAATTAATATTAAAGATTCTAATATTCAAAGAGATTTATATGTCGCAGGTGGACAAATTAATCTTGAAAGTAATGTAGGTAGAAATGCTTATATCGCAGGATCTGAAGTAGTAATTGATTCAACTATTAATGGAGATTTAGAAGTAGATGGTAGTAATATTACTATTAATAGTAATGCAAGAATTAATGGTACATTAAAATATAATGAAGATGCTAATATTACTATTAGTAAAGATGCTAGTATTGCTAATACAGAAACATATGTAAATAAATCAATTGATATTGATACTCCAAAGGTTAGTTTTGGAGCTATGATAATATCTAAAATAACTAATGGATTATTCTCATTATTTAATCTATTAGTAGTAGGATTATTATTAGTATTATTATTCCCAAGAGTATTTAAGAAAATTAAAGAAATAGAAAATACTAAAATATTATCAAGTTTAGCATGGGGATTATTAGTAGTTATAGTTGTACCTATAGTATCATTACTTGTAATGATTACTGTAGTAGGTTTATCTACTGGTATAGTTACTTTAATTTTATATGGAGTATTAATGTATTTAAGTACAATATTTGCTTCTTATAAATTAACTTCAGCATTATTAGGTAATAAAATTAAAAATGATTATTTATTATTATTAATTGGTTTAGCCGCTGTATTTATAATAAAATTAATTCCATTCTTAGGTGGATTATGCTCATTTATATTAGTATGCTTAGGAATTGGTTTAGTATTAAGTTTATATAAAAGAAAATAGATAAAATATCTATTTTCTTTTTTAATTTTAGTATATAATATTGTTAGAAAGGGAAAAGTATGGAAAGTTTAGTTAATGAATTAATTAAATATTTTTTAGATGAAAAAGATCATCCAATCATAGATATTCCAGAATCTTATGTTAATAAAAGAGAATTACTTAGAGGATTAATTAATGTAAGAGAACCTAAACAATTAAGTCAAGATATTATTAATAAAGAAAATGAATTATTACAATTAGAATTGAAAGAAAAAGAAATTGTTAATGCAATGGATTTCAAAGATAAATTAAGTTTATGGCAAGGAGATATAACTACTATTAAAGTAGGAGCAATAGTTAATTATGCTACTCCTAAATTAACAGGATGTTTTACTCCTAATCATAATTGTATAGATAATAAAATTCATTCAAATGCAGGTATATCTTTAAGATTAAAATGTAAGGAAATAACATCTGGAGAAGAAATAGCAACTACTAAAGTTGTTTTAACTAAAGGATATAATTTACCATGTAAAAAAATTATACATGTTGTAGAACCAGATCTAGATAATATAGATGATGAAGTAAAAGAAGAAATAAAAGAATCAATAATTAATGTATTAGATTTAGCTAAAAACAATAATATTGATACTATATGTATACCTAATATGCCAGTTAAACCAGAAGATAAATATGAAGTAGCTAAAATCTTTTTTAATACAGTAAATGATTATTTAAAAGATGATACATTCTTTAAAAAAGTAATAATAAATGTATTTACTTTAGAAAACTATGATATATATAATGAACTATTTGAAAAAAAGACTATATAATATAGTCTTTTTTTTTATGTTTTATAGGGGAAAATTTCATTTTTTTCGCGTATATAATATATAGGAGTATTTAGCTAAGTGTCTACCGAATTCCAAAAGGAAGGAGGTGAATATGTGAAGAAACGTATTTACGTCTGCAGCGTATTACTTTTCGTTTCCATAATATTGTTCCTCCTATTAGAAATAATAGAAACAATAAAAAAATGACACTTAAGTTAACTTAAGCGTCTATCCCACAAAGGTAGACATTTAGGTTTCACTAAATGCTCCTCTATAAATAATATAACATATATTGAACTTGTAAACAAGTTCTATTTTTTGTATAATATTAAATAGGTGATATAAATGAAATTATATAATACTTTAACAAGAAAAATAGAAGATTTTAAACCAAATGAAGAAGGTAAAGTAAAATTATATACATGTGGACCAACTGTTTATAGTTATGCTCATATAGGAAATATAAGAAACTATATTGGTCATGATATATTAGATAAAACTTTAAGATATTTAGGTTATGAAGTAACTAGATGTATGAATATAACAGATGTAGGGCATTTAACATCAGATTCAGATTCTGGTGAAGATAAAATGCTTAAAGGTGCTAAAAGAGAACATAAAACTGTACTTGAAATCGCAGATTTTTATACAGAAGAATTCTTTAAAGATTTTAGTTTAGTTAATAATAGAAAACCAGAAATAATATCAAAAGCAACTGAAAATATAGATGAATATATTAAAATTATTAGTACTTTAATTGATAAAGGATATGCTTATACATCTGGTGGTAATGTATATTTTGATATTTCTAAACTAGATGATTATTATGCTTTAACTAATCATAAAGAAGATGAGATGGTTGTAGGTGTAAGAGAAGGTGTAGAAGAAGATTCTAACAAAAGAAATCAAGGAGATTTTGCATTATGGTTTACTAAATCAAAATTTGATGATCAAGAATTAAAATGGGATTCACCATTTGGTGTAGGATATCCAGGATGGCATATTGAATGTACTGGAATTTCTATTAAATATTTAGGTGAATATCTTGATATACATGGTGGTGGAGTAGATAATATATTCCCACATCATACAAATGAAATTGCACAATCAGAAAGTTATTTAGGACATAAATGGTGTAATTATTGGTTCCATAATGAACATTTATTAGATGAGACTGGTAAGATGAGTAAATCTAAAGGAGCTATTTTAACTGTTAGTACTTTAAAAGAAGAAGGCTATGATCCTCTAGCATTTAGATTTATGTGTTTAAACTCACATTATAGAAAACAATTAGTATTTTCATATGATGCATTAAAACAAGCAGAAGATACATTAAATAAATTAAGAGATAGAATTAGTAATATTATAGATGATAATAATTATAATGAAGATGACTTTAATAAATTTAATAATATATTTAAAGAAGCATTATCAAATGATTTAAATACATCGAATGCATTAACAGTATTATATGATGTATTAAAATCTGATATTAATGCTAATACTAAACTTGCTTTAGTTAAATCATTTGATAAAGTATTAAGTTTAAACCTAATAAAAGAAAATAAAGCATCTAAAGAATTAGAAGATAAAGTAAATGAATTATTAGAATTAAGAAATAAATACAAAGCAGAAAAAGATTATGAGAATGCAGATGCTGTAAGAAAACAAATTGAAGAATTAGGGGCATCTATTAAAGATACTAGAGAAGGAAGTATAATTATATGGAATATGTAAATAATTATGCATATAGTTATGGTGGGATAGGATGTGTTTTAATAGCGTTTGCTATAGTAACACTTGCTCAAATATTACTTAGAATAACTTATGCTAGATATAAAAGAAAACAAACAGAAACAGAATTAACAGGTAAAGAAGTTGCAGAAAAGATATTAAAAGCAAATGAAATTGAAGGTATTAATATCATGAAAGTAAGTGGAACACTTACAGATTATTATGATGATAAAAATAAAACAATTGCTTTATCAGAAGATATATATGAAGGAAGAACTATAGCATCTGCTGCAGTAGCAGCACATGAATGTGGACATGCTATTCAATATAAAGTAGGATATAAACCTATTCAATTTAGAAATAAAATGGTTAAAATAGTTAATTTTGGTAACTCAATTGGATATATAGTTATGGTATTAGGTTTTGCAGCAAATGCTCTAGGATTATTCTATTTAGGTATAATTCTATTATCACTTGCATTAGTATTTCAATTAATCACATTACCATGTGAATTTAATGCAAGTAAAAGAGCTAATAAAGAATTATTAAGATTAAAATTAATTAATGAACATGAACATAGAGGAACAAAAACTATGCTAAAAGCAGCAGCATTTACTTATGTTGCTGGATTATTCTCTAGTATATTAGAAATAATAAGATTAATATTAATATTTACAAGTAATAGAAGAAGAGATTAATCTCTTCTTTTTATATTATTTTATCTACTAAACCATATTTTAAAGCTTCATTTGAATCCATAAAGAAATCTCTTTCTGTATCTTGTTCTATTTTTTTAATATCTTGTTTTGTGTTAATAGATAGAATATTATTTAATTTATTTTTTAATTTTAATATTCTTTCTGCGCATATTTTTATTTCAGTTGCTTGACCTTGAATACCTCCTAGTGGTTGATGTATCATGACTTCACTATTTTTTAGAATATATCTTTTACCTTTAGCTCCTGATGATAAAAGAATAGATGCCATAGATGCTGCTATACCTATACATATTGTAGTGCAATCACTTTTGATATAATTCATCGTATCATATATAGCCATACCACTTGTAATAGATCCTCCAGGAGAATTAATATAAATATTAATATCTTCATGACTAATAGAGTCTAAATAGAGTAATTCTGATACAACTATATTAGATAGATTATCATCTATTTCACCACTTATAAATATAATTCTATCTTCTAATAATCTAGAGTATAAATCATATACTTTTTCACCACTATAACTTTTTTCTAAAACGTTTGGAATATACATATAATCACCTATTATTATAATAGTTTTTTATGCGTAAAATATTCATTAATCTTAATGACAAAAACTATTAAATTATGTTATAATTAAATGAGAATAAAGTAGGTGAAAGTATGTTAAGTATTACAGTTAAATGCAATGACAAAAAATTAACTTATCCTAAAGGGGTTTCATTACTTGAAGTATCTAAAGACTTTCAAAATGAATTTGAAGAAAAAATAATCGCTGGTTCTATAAATGGTGAAATATATGAATTAAGTCATAATTTATATAATAATTCAACAGTAGAATTTTATGATAGAACTTCTACTATTGGTAATAAAGTATATGAATCAGGATTATTATTTATTTTATCTTATGCTTTTAAAGAAGTATTAAAATCTAAAATAATAGTAAAATATTCATTAGATACTGGTATATATATTAAGAGTGAAAAACTTATATCTAGTGAGGATTTAGATTTAATAAAAAATAAAATGAATGAAATAGTGAAAGCAGATTATCCTATAGAAAAATTATTAATTAATAGAAAAGAAGCTATTAAATATTATGATAAAATAGGAGAAAAAGATAAATCTGAATTATTAAAATATAATACTAATACTAATATTAATTTATATAAATTGGAAAAAGATTATGATTATTATTTTTATAATTTACCTGTATCAACTGGATATCTTGATGCATTTAAATTAACACTTATAGATAGAAATAGTTTTGTAATAACATATCCTAATGTTTATTCAACTAAGCTTACTTATAAACATCATGTTAAATTATATAATTCATATAATGAATATGATAGTTGGTATACTAGAATTGGTATTAATTCTATTTGTGATTTAAATAATAAAGTATCAGAGGGTAATATAGATGATTATATTTTACTTTCAGAAGGATATCAAAATTCTAAATTATTTATTATTGCTAAAGAAATTGTAGAAGATAAAAATATTAAGATAGTTTTAATATCAGGTCCATCTTCTAGTGGTAAAACTACTACTAGTAAAAAATTACAATTATGTTTAAAAGGATTTGGTATTAGCCCTAAAACAATATCTATAGATGATTATTTTGTTGATAGAGATAAAACACCAGTAGATGAAGAAGGCAATCTAGATTTTGAAAATATAAATGCTGTTGATATAGATTTATTTAATAAAGATTTAACTAAATTATTAAATGGAGAAAAAGTAAAATTACCAACATATAATTTTATACTAGGAAAAAGAGAATATATAAATGATCCAGTAGTACTTGAAGATAATGAAATACTAATAATAGAAGGATTACATGCATTAAATAATGATTTAACTTCTTCTATACCTAAGAAAAATAAATTTAAAATATATGTTTCTCCACTAGTTACTCTTAATTTAGATAATCATAATAGAATTAGAACAACAGATGTAAGAATATTAAGAAGAATAGTTAGAGATAATAGAACAAGAGGTTATAATGCTTCTGATTCATTAGAATCTTGGAAGAGAGTAAGAAAAGGTGAAGAAAAGAATGTGTTTCCATATCAAGATGAAGCAGATGAAATATTTAATACAACTCTTATGTATGAACTAGGAATACTAAAGACATATGCTGAACCATTATTATTTAGGGTTAGTGAAACAGATGAAAATTATAAAGAAGCAATTAGATTATTAAATTTATTAAAAACAATTTTACCAATATCTAGTGATTATATTCCTAAAGATTCAATTATTAGGGAATTTATTGGTAACAGTTATTTTGATTAATAGGAGGGTTTATGATTAAAGTAGCAATTAATGGTTTTGGAAGAATAGGAAGGTTAGCTTATAGATATTTATTAGATGATAAGGATATTGAAGTTATCGCAATAAATGATCTAACAGATACTAAGACTTTATCTCATTTATTAAAATATGATTCAGCTCAAAAAAGAATAGATAATGAAGTTAGTTTTGATGATGAAAATATTATTGTTGATGGTAAAAAAGTAAAAGTATATAAAGAAGAAGATCCAGAAAATTTACCATGGAAAGATTTAGATATTGATGTAGTACTTGAATGTACTGGAGTATTTAAAACTAGAGAAAAAGCTAGTAAACATATAAAAGCAGGAGCTAAAAAAGTATTAATATCTGCACCTTCAGATGAAGATGTTAAAACTATAGTTTATAATGTCAATCATAATATTTTAAATAGTGATGATACTATAATTAGTGGTGCTAGTTGTACTACTAATGCACTTGCCCCAATAGCAAAAGTATTAAATGATAATTTTGGTATTAATGTAGGATATATGATTACTACTCATGCTTATACTAATGATCAAAATTTATTAGATTTACCTCATAAAAAAGGTGATTTAAGAAGAGCAAGAGCAGCTGCTAATAATATAGTTCCAAATTCTACAGGAGCAGCTAAAGCATTAGGATTAGTATTACCTGAATTAAAGGGTAAACTTGATGGAAGTGCTAATAGAGTACCTGTAGTAACTGGATCACTTGTTGAATTAATATGTGAAGTAGAAAAAGAAACTAGTGTAGAAGAAATAAATAATGTATTTAAAAGTAATACAAATGAAACATTAGGTTATACTGATGAAGAATTAGTATCAACTGATATAATAGGTACTAATTATGGTTCTTTATTTGATTCAACTTTAACTAAAGTAATTAACATAGGTGATAAAAATTTAGTTAAGATAGCTGCTTGGTATGATAATGAAGCAGGTTATACTGTTCAATTAATAAGAACACTTAAATATATAGGAGAAAATCTATGAAAAGAGAAAGAGAAAAACATATAACTAGATTACATATTATATTATTTTTATTAGTTGTTATTGCGGGTTTAACTATATTCTTTGTTGTTAAAAATAACAAGCAAAAAGAAATGCTAAGCTATAAAAATTTAGAAAAAGATTTAGTTAGTGCTACTAGAGATTATTATAAAATTAATCCTATTACTATAAAAGAGGGATATGATGTAGTAGTAGAAATGAAGACATTAGTTGAACAAAACTTTATTTCAAATGAATTAACAAGTAAGTGTGATGGGTATACTAAAATAGAAAACGCTAAAAGTTTAGATGGTGATTATGAATTAGAGTATACTGCATATATTAAATGTGGTGATAAATATACTTCGGATTATTATTCTTCATCACGTTAAGGAGGAGTTATGGAAGTAACGAAATTTTGGACGAAAGCCAGAGTAATAGCTATTTTAGTTTTTCTAGCTATAGTAGGTATAATTGTAGGTTGTGTATTTCTTTATAGAAATAAGATGGCTAAAGAATATCAAAAATTAGAAGAAATATTTTCTTCTAGAGCAGCTACTTATTTAAAATTAGAAGGAATAACTTTAACAGATGATTATAGAAAAACTGATATTAATGATATGAAAAAAAGATTAGTTATTACAAATGATTATATTGATGATTGTAATGGCTATGTTATTAGTGAATTAAAGAATAAGGAATTAGTATCTAAAACTTATTTAAAATGTAAAAATATTTATACAACAGAAGGTTATGGTAAAACAACAACAGATAAGAAAGAAAATAAGACTAAAACACAAACTGAGAATGATACAGAAAAACCAGAAATTATTCTTTTAGGAGCTGATACTGTAACTATTACAGTTGGTTCTAAATATAAAGATAAAGGTGCAATGGCTAAAGATAATGTTGATGGAGATATAACTAAAAAGATTAAGACTAAGAGTACTGTAGATACATCTAAAGTAGGTGAATATAAAGTAACTTATACTGTAAAAGATAAAGCAGGAAATAAAGCTTCTATATCTAGAAAAGTAATTGTTAAAGAAGGAGAAAAAGAAGAAAATGAAAAAGATACAATAGCTCCGGTAATAACATTTACACATCCAGAAACATATCAACAAATTTGTAAAAATGATAAATTAGATCTTACTAAAGATGGAGTTTATGGTTATATTGCAAGAGATGATGTTGATGGTGATTTAACAAATAAAGTTAAAATATCAGGAACAACTTCTACTTCAAAATTGGGTACATTTACATTAACTTATAAAGTAAGTGATAAATCTAAGAATGAAGCAATTGCTACAAGAAAATTTGATGTAATTGATTGTAGTAAAAAGGAAGAACCAACACCAACACCAACACCAACACCAACACCAACACCTTCAGGTGGTGGAGGAGGTTCATCATCAGATTCAGATTCTAACCCAGATGTTAATCCATCAGATGTAGAAATCTTACCTTCATCAATTTCAGTAGAAAGTGCATTTGTTATAGGTGTAGGAAATGTTGTTAATTTAAATGCATCAGTTTTACCTGCAAATGCTACTAATAAAACTTTATATTACTCATCTACAAATACTGGAGTAGCTAATGTAGATGGCGCAGGAAATGTATGGGGTGTAAGTCCTGGTGAAGCAAGAATTATTATTTCAACTTTTAATGGAAAACAAGTTGGAGTAAGTATATATGTAAATTAATAAAAAATGATAGTTGAAAAACTATCATTTTTTTTATAAAATGTTAATAGAGGAATAGTATGAGAAAAGTCTTGATTATTATATTAATTATTTTATTGTTGTCATTAGGTGGGGTGGTATTAATGTTTTCAATCAAGAAAAAGGTAGATATAGTAAATATAACAAAACTACATTTATCATATTCAACAAGTACAATGATGAATGGTAATGTAATATATGAAATAGAATTAAAAAATGATAAATATATGCTTCATATTAAACCAAATATGCTTCCAGAAGAAGAAGCAATTGATACTGAAATATCTAAAGAAGATATATTAAAAATAGAAGAAATATTTAATAAATATGAAGTATATAAATGGGATGGATTTCAAAAGAGTGATAAGTATGTTTTAGATGGTAATTCATTTTCATTTTGGGTATACTTTAATGAAGATAAAGACATACATGCATCAGGTTATATGATGTATCCAAAAAATTATGGAAATGTTGAAACTGAACTAGAAAGTATATTTGAAAAATATAATAGTGTTAGGGAGTAATATATGGATAGAGAGTATTTACAAAAATATATAAATATTTTGGATGAATTAGAAAAAGGAAATCCTATTGTGGATTCTGAATATGAAATAAAATATCATGTAGAAAATGATCTAAGTATAAGTGATTTAGTAAAGTCTTTAAACAGTACTGATTCATATGAAGTAAGATCACAAATGATAAGTGATTATTTTAGAAAAAAAGAATATGAAGATAAAACTGAAGAAGAAAAAATGAAAGAAGCATTAGGAAGACAATATGGACTAGATTTAGTTAATATTGAACATATGAAATTACAAAGTGGAATAAATATTATTGCTTTTTATGATAATAAAATAAATAGAAAAAGATTAATTGAATATAATAGTGCTAAATCATTAGTAGAAGAATTTACTAAAATTCAAAATGAAAATACTGATTTTCAAACTAAGGATTATAAAAATAATTCAGAAGAAATTGCTAAAAAAGAAGCAAGTAATAATGCAAAAAGAGAACTAGAAATGGTTGATATTAATAGAGCTAGGAATGAGTATTTTGAATTAATAACAAGAATAAGTGATAATGATCCAACTAAGATACAAGCAATTAATGAAATTATAAAAGAAGCTGACAAAAGAAATATAAAATACATTAACTTTGAAAATATGATTGCTTTAGATGAAGATGGTAATATTATAGAATCGTTCTATAATACTAAAACAGAACAATTTGAATTAGAAACGCCACAAAAAATTAATACTTCAGTGGATTCAGTTGATAATAAAAATGAGGTTGAATCATATTCAGATTACTCAGTTGAAGCAGTTGATGAGAATCTAGAAGAAAAGAATGAAGATAATAAGGAAGTAGAACCTACTGAATTTGAAGAAAAAGAAGAATTAGTATCTGCAGAAGCATTTGATAATTTAGAAGAAGGTATTAATTTGTATCATATTAATTGTACAAAAGAACAAGCTATAGAAAACATTAAGAGATATTCTAATGATATGAATAATCTAGAAGAAAATTTGACTAAAAATAATATTACTCAAGAAGAATATGAATTTTATAAATCATACTGTGAAAGATATATCAATATAAAGAAACAAGAATTAGATAAGGCTAAGACACTAGAATATACATCAAATAGTAGAGGTACAATAAATATGTTAATAATATCTTTATTGGCTATCGTTATTGGTTTGATTTTACTTCTATTTTCACTATAAAAAAGATTTCGCTTTTTAACGAAATCTTTTTATTTATTATTGAAGATAATTGATAAATATTTTATAATTAGAGTAGAGGTGAGAAAGTATGTTTAATATTTTACCAGCAGATACATATACTGTTATAAATAGAACAATATTAACTGAAAATGATAGAAAAATATTAACTATGCTTTATCAACCAATTATAGGAGCAAACTCTGTTAATTTATTCTTTACTCTATGGATGGATTTAGATAAAGGTGAATTTATGAGTGTAGAAGAAAATCATCATCATTTAATGACTTCTACAAGCTTAAATATAAATGAAATTATTAGTGGAAGAGAAAAACTAGAAGCAGTTGGATTACTTAAAACTTTTTATAAAGAAAAAGAAAATGAAAATAATTATATTTATGAATTATTTTCACCACTTACTCCAAGTGAATTTTTCTCTCATCCAATACTAAATGTAGTATTATATAATTCTGTTGGTAAGAAAGAATATGAAAGAATAGTTAATTATTTTAAAGTACCTAGAATAGTATTAAATGATTATGAAGATATAACTAAATCATTTAATGATGTGTTTGAAAGTACACCTAGTACTACATTTGAAAATAATATTCAAAATATTAAAACTAATACTAAATTAGGATTAAATATAGAAAATGTAGTAGATTATGATTTATTAATATCTTCTATTCCAAAAGAAACTATTAATGAAAAAACATTTACTAAAGAAAATAAAAAATTAATTAATGACTTATGTTTAATATATAATCTAAGTATTGATGAAATTAAAAATATAGTTTTATCTTCATTAAATGAAAAAGGTTTAATAGATAAAACTATGCTTAGAAAAAATGCTAGAAATTATTATCAATTTGAAAATAATGGTAAATTACCATCATTGATTTATCAAAATCAACCAGAATATTTAAGAAGTCCAATTGGTAAAGATTCTAAAAGAGCAAAAATGATTTATACATTTGAAACTATATCTCCATATAATTATTTAAAAAGTAAAAATAATGGAGCTAAACCAACTGATAGAGACTTAAAAATAATTGAAAGTTTAAGAGTAGATTTAGAGCTTACTCCTGCAGTTATAAATGTATTAATTGATTATTGTTTAAGAGTTAATAATAATAAATTAAATAAAAATTTAGTAGAAACAATCGCATCACAATGGAAAAGACTTAATATAGAAACAGCAGAAGATGCGATGAATCAAGCATTAAAAGAAGGCAAGAAAAAGACTAATAAACCTAAATATTATTCTAAAAAAGAAAATATTTTACCAGACTGGGTTGAAAAAGAAAATAAAGAAGAAGAAATAACATTAGAAGATGAAAATGAAATTAAAGATCTTCTAAAAGATTTTAAATAGAGGGTTTTATGAAAGATATTAAAAGCGTTAACAATATAAAAACTAATAATGATCTATTAAAGAAAGAATATCTGGAAGCTAAAAAAGATAAAGAATTCAAAGAATTAGTTGATTCATTAAAGTTATCTGATGATGAACTAATGAAATATACATCTAAATTAAAACAAGCTTCAGAAGAATTAAAAAATTCTAAAGAAGATGATAGATGTTTAATAAATGAAATACCAGGTTTTATATTCACACCTTATGTAGTAGATGGAATTCTTAATTTTACATATAAAGCATCTAATTCTAAAGAACAAGAATTAAAAGATGTAGAATATTTAAAACAAGGATATAAATTTGAAGTTTCTAAGACTGTTAGAAATGCTAAAATGAGTGAGATATTTACTAACGATAAAAATAGAATAGATTTAATTAAATGGGTAACAAAATTTATAAAAGATTTTAAAGAAGGGAAAACTACTAGAGGATTATATCTAAGTGGTAATTTTGGTTCGGGTAAATCTTATATAATATCTGCGATGATGAATGAACTTGTCAAAGATGGGTTTTCATGCGCAATGATTTATTATCCAGAATTTTTAAGAATATTAAAATCTTCATTTAAAACTGATTTTGAAGATCAATTTGATTATGCAAGAAAAAGTGATTTACTATTACTAGACGATATAGGTGCAGAAAATATTACTGATTGGAGTAGAGATGAAATATTAGGACCAATACTTCAATATAGAATGGATAATAATTTAGCAACTTTCTTTACTTCTAATTTAACTAAAGAAGAATTAGAAATTCATTTGAGTGAAGGCAAACAATCTATAGATAAATTAAAAGCAAAAAGAATAATTGAAAGAATTAATTATTTAACAGATGAATTAAAATTAATTAGTAAGAATCAAAGAAAGTAGTGGGGGTTAGTATGAGTGATGGCTTTTTAGAGTTATTTAAATATAGTGTTCCAAATCAAAAGAAGGCATTCAATAAAGTAAAGGGTGACCCACGCTTTGGAGACATGACATATAGAAAATTTAGAAAAGAAAATATAGAATTAGATATTTTATCTAATTATATCGCGTGCATTAAAACAAAAGAAAAATTACTTGATGTTGTTCAAATTAGAAATTTATTTAGATATCTTTCTAAGAACTTACATGGAAGTAATCTTCATAGTGTAAAAAAAGTAATGTTTAAAATATATGATTTAGAAAATCAAATAATAAATGAAATAACTCTATTAGAAAAAGAAAAAGGTAATGAAGCCATCATTCAAAATTTAAATATGCTTCTAAATGAATTAGGAATACTTAAAAAAATAATAATTGATACTACTAAAGGTAAAACAAAGGGATTAGAAAAAGAACTAGAATTTACTGCTTTAGCAAATCAATTATTAAACCCTGATAGTTATGAAGATACAATTTTACAAACTTTATACTATAATTCTAAAACACTAAATAATTCTGAAGAGAATAGTAAAACATTTAGTGAAATGTTTTATAAAGAAATACTTAAAACTAATGTAGGAAAAGATGAACAAAGAAAAAGATATTATATATTACTAGGTAATTATCTAATGGAAACTAATTTACTTTCTTTAGATAAAAAAGTTATTAATGCATTAGGATTAAGAAAATCATCTAAGAATTTTACATCATCTCTAGAACAAAAAATACATAAAATGGAAAGAGATGAAGATACTGGTAGATATATAGTAGATGATTATGTAGTTACATTTGATAATAGTACAACAAGTAGATATGATGATGCTTTATCAGTAGAAAGGACACCAAATGGATCATATATACTTGGTATACATATCGCAGATGTACATGCACTTAAATTAGATGCATTTTCTAGAATAGATGAACAAGAAGCTTTAAAATATAAATCGCAAGCATCATTAAAAGAATATAGAGAAAAAGATGCGATTAGTTTATTTGTAGAAATAAGTAAGAATGGTTTAATAATAGATAAAAGTTTTCTTATGACTAAAGTAGAAGTTAATAAGAATTTATATTATGATGATTTTCCAAGATTAATTCAAAGATCAGGAAATACACCATTAAATAATACTGCTATTAATTTAGCTGGCTTATATCAAGTAGTTGGAAATGATAGAATGCCATTATTTCCAACACCAAGAGAAATGGCTCATTCAATAGTACATAAATATATGCTTTTATATGGTTGTATTGCGAGTAAATATGCAGAAGATAAAAAAATACCTATATTATATTTAGGTGATAATAAGCATGTATCTATAAATAAAACTCCTTATGATGTAGGATTTGATAATTTTGATACATACTCAAGATTAACATCTCCAATTTGGGATTTAGAATCTGAAGTAAATCAATTATCTTTATGTGAATGTTTATTTAATAGATTATCTCAAAGAGAAAAGCATAATATGAAGATGAATTTATTAATGGCAGGTAATCATATTAATAATAAAGATTAATATTTACAAGTATTTAAAAATGTGTTATTATTTTTATGAAATCGATTAAAAAGACGAGATTATTTATTTAGGTCTTATAGAGAGTTAATGATGGTGGAATATTAACAGATACATTAAATAGTTACTACTTTTTAAAGAGGAATAATAATTCCCGGTAAGAACCGTTATATGAATTAAGTAAAATAGAGGATGGTACCGCCAGAAATGGCTCCTTAGGTAACCGTTCTTTTTTTGATTTCAAGGAGGAAAAAATGAGAAATTTTAAAGAAGAAGAAAGTTTACACAATTTGAATCATAGTTGTGCACATATGCTAGCACAAGCAGTAAAACATTTATATCCTGAAGCTAAGTTTTGGGTTGGACCTGTAATAGAGGAAGGCTTTTATTATGATATTGACTTAGGTGATAAAGTTATTAATGAAGAAGATATTCAAGCAATTGAAAAAGAAATGAAAAAATTAGCTAAGGATGGAAAGAGAATTGTTAGACATGAATTATCTAAAGAAGAAGCTTTAGAGATGTTTAAAGATGATCCATATAAGATTGATCTAATTAATAATATGCCAGAAGGTGAAGTAATATCATGCTATTCACAAGGAGATTTTACTGATCTTTGTAGAGGTGGGCATGTCGATACATTAAAAGAATGTAAAAACTTTAAATTAACTAAGTTTTCTGGTGCTTACTGGAAAGGTGATGCTAAAAATAAAATGCTTCAAAGAATATATGGAGTATGTTTACCAACACCTGAAGAATTAGAAGCGCATTTAGCTGAACTTGAAGAAGCAAAAGAAAGAGATCACAGAAAAATAGGTAAAGATCAAAATTTATTCTTTACTCATCAATTAGTAGGTGCAGGTCTTCCATTATTTACACCTAATGGCGCAACTATTAGAAGAACTCTTGAAAGATATATTCAAGATAAAGAAATAAGACAAGGATATAAACATGTATATTCTCCAGTACTAGCAACAACTGAAATGTATAAAATAAGTGGACACTGGGATCACTATAAAGAAGATATGTTCCCAATTATGAAACTAGATAATGAAGAATTAGTACTTAGACCAATGAATTGTCCACATCATGCATTAATTTATAAAAATGATCATCATTCATATAGAGATTTACCAATAAGAATTGGTGAACTTGCTAATGTATTTAGATATGAAGCATCTGGAGCAGTATTAGGACTTGAAAGAGTTAGACAAATTTGTCAAAATGATGCACATTTATTTGTTAGACCAGATCAAATAGCAGAAGAAGTAGGTAAAGTTATTAATCTAATTTTTGATGTTTATATTAATGACTTTGGTTTTTCAAAAGATTCATTTAAATTTAGATTATCAAAGAGAAGCAAGGAAAAAGAAAAATATATTGATAATGATGCAATGTGGGAAACTGCTGAAAGTCAATTAAAGAAAATAATGGATGAATTAAAACTTGATTATTATGAAGCAGAAGGAGAAGCAGCATTCTATGGACCAAAGATAGATATTCAAATTAAGACTGCTTTAGGACATGATTTAACTATTCCAACTTGTCAATTAGACTTCTCTTTACCAGAAAGATTTGATTTAACTTATATTGATGAAAATGGTAATAAGGTAAGACCAGTTGTTATTCATAGAGCAATTTTAGGTTCTTCAGAAAGATTTATGTCATTCTTACTAGAAGAAAAGAAGGGAATACTTCCATTATGGCTTGCTCCAGTACAAGTTAATATTATTCCTGTTAAAAATGAATATCATTTAGAATATTCTAAAGAAATAAAAGAATTATTATTTAATAATGATATTAGAGTAGAACTTGATGATAGAGAGGAAAAACTAGGATATAGATTAAGAGAATCTGTTATTAGAAAGATTCCTCTAACATTAGTAATTGGTGATAAAGAAAGAGATAATAAAACTATTTCATATAGAAGATATGGTTCAGAAGAAACTACAACTGTATCACAAGATGAATTTATTAAATTTATTAAAGAACAAATAGAATTAAAAAAATAATAGGAGGCTTTAATGGATCAAAAGACTCAAATTAGATTTATAAAAGCAGAAGCTCCTAAGGATTTAAAAAGAGATATTAGTTATTTAGATTTCTATCAAAAATATGAAGATGGTAAATGGTCTAATTTATTTGAACCAATTTCTAATACAGAATTAATTAAAGTTAATAATAAAGCATATGCTTTACCATATTGTAAAGATATGTACTTAGTTAATTATTATTATGAAGTAAGTGCTAAAAACTTTTATAATTATATTAATATAGATGAAAAAAAGAAAAAATTAATTAAAAATTATTTTCGTAATTTAACTATGGTAAATAATCATAGAAAAGAAGAATTTGAAAGATTAATTGCTAAACAAGAAGATGAAAGAGTAGAAAAAGAGATAGAAGAAAGACAATTAATATCTAAAATTAAAAAATTATTGCCATAACAAAACCACATCGTTTGATGTGGTTTTATTTTGTAGCTTTCTTTAAAGTTCTTGCTTCTCTTGCTGTTGTTTTAATTGTAACTCCGTCTATAGTAACTTTTTGATAATTTAAATTTTGAGTTCTTTTTGTTGTATTTAAAGCATGTGATCTACTGTTTGCAAAGTTTTTAGTTTTTGCAGTTAATTTATTTGCCATAATGTCCTCCTTTAAAACTTACTTCAATAACTTTATCATATTATTGGATTTTAGTCAATGTTTAGCCTTATTTTTATTAACAAAACCTATATTTTTAGTGTATAATTAACTATAGGGAGGTAATTTTATGTATATACCAATGTTTATTAAAACTGATTATTCTATTCTTACTTCTCTAATTAAATCAAAAGAACTAATATCTTTCTTAAAAGATAATAATATAAATACTATTGGGATTGTTGATGATAATTTATCTTATGTCATGGAATATTTTAATGAACTTAAGAAAAATAACATTAAATTAATCCCAGGATTAGAAATAAGACTAGATGATAAACCTATTTATTTATATGCGAAAAACTATGAAGGTTATCAAAATTTATGTTTTATCTCATCTAATGATAAAACATTAGATAATATAAAAAATAATTCATCAAATTTAATTTTGGTTCTACCATATGAATCAAAAGATTTTTATGATGAACTTAATTTCGCAGATACATACATGGCATATAAAAATGAAGATGAAATTGATTATAATTATAAAAATATATATCTAAATATTGTTAAATGCTTTAATAAAGAAGACTTAGAATGTTTAAAATATATAGAATTAATAAAAACAGGTAAAAAGTTAAGTGATGAAGTAATTATTAATGATGATTATTTTAAAAGAGTAGATTTAAATAAAAATATATTAGATAATTATGATGAAATTAATAATAATACTAATTTTGAAATAAGAAAAAATGATTTATTACCTAAATATGAAGAATATATTAATGAAGATAGTTATACTTATTTAGAAAAATTATGTAAAAAAGGTCTTATGAAAAGACTAGATAATAAAGTACCTATGAAATACGCAGAACGATTAATGATGGAATTATCTGTGATTAAAAAAATGGGATTTTGTGATTATTTCTTAGTTGTATGGGACTATGTTAAATTTGCTAAAAAGAATAATATTTTAGTAGGCCCAGGAAGAGGATCTGCCGCCGGTTCTTTAGTTAGTTATTCTCTTGGAATAACAGAAATAGATCCAATAAAATATGGATTATATTTTGAAAGATTCCTAAATCCAGAAAGAATAACAATGCCTGATATTGATATAGATTTTGATTCATCTAGAAAAGATGAAGTAATAGATTATGTCAAAGAAAAATATGGTAATAAAAAAGTATGCAATATCATTACATATGGAACTATGAAATCTAAAATGGTACTTAGAGATGTTGCTAGAATATTTGATATGGATGATAAGATAGATTCATTTATTAAATTAATTGATAGTAATTTATCTTTAAAAGATAATTTAGAAAATAGAAATGTTAAAGAAATATTAAGCAAAGATACATTACTTAATAAGATATGTGATATATCTTTAAAACTTGAAGGATTAAAAAGATTAACATCAGTTCATGCTGCAGGTGTAATTATATCTAGTAAGGAACTTGATAGATATATACCTATTTATAATAATAATGGAACTACAGTATCTGGTTATACCATGAATTATGTAGAAGAATTAGGCCTTCTTAAAATGGATTTCTTATCTTTAGATAATTTAATATTAATAAGTAATTTAATTAATGAAATAGGTAATATTAAAATTAATGATATACCATTAGATGATGAAAAAACATTAGATATATTTAGAAGTGTTAATACTGATGGAATATTCCAATTTGAATCATCTGGAATAAAAAATGTACTAAGAAAATTTAGAGTAGATAATTTTAATGATTTATCTGTTATACTTGCACTTTTTAGACCAGGTCCAATGGAAAATATTGATTCTTATATTAAAAGAAAAGAAGGTAAAGAAAAGATTACTTATGTAAGTGAATCAGTAAAAGAAATACTTTCTGAAACTTATGGAATTATTATTTACCAAGAACAAATAATGAAGATTGCAGAAAAAATGGCAGGATTTACATTAGGTGAAGCAGATAATCTTAGAAGAGCAATGTCTAAAAAGAAAATAGAATTAATGAAATCTTATCAAGATAAATTTATAGAAGGTTCTATTAAAAATAGATATGCTAAAGAAGATTCTATAAAAACATTTGATTATATATTAAAATTCGCATCATATGGATTTAACAAAGCACATTCAGTTTCTTATGCATATATATCTTACCAAATGGCTTATTTAAAGGCTCATTATCCATCACACTTCATGAAATATTTATTAAGTAATGTTATAGGTAATGAAATAAAAACAAAAGAATATATTAATGAATGTAAATTAAATAATATTAATATATTAATGCCTGATATTAATTTAAGTGAAAAAGAATATTCACTTGAAGGCAATAATATTAGATTTCCACTTTCATCAATAAAAAGTATAGGTGTTACGATATCAAGTACTATTATTGAAGAGAGATTAGCTCAAGGTAAGTATTTAGATTTTATAGATTTTGTCGTTAGATGTTATAGTAAAGGTGTTAATAAAAAAGTATTAACAGTTTTAATAGAAGCAGGAGCATTTTCTTCATTTAATGTTAATAAAAAGACATTAATAGATAATTTAGATTTAGTTATTAATTATGCAGAACTTGTTAAAGATTTAGATTCATCTTTAGTTGAAAAACCTGAATTAGAATTAAAGAAAGAATATACTAAAGAAGAATTAATAAAGATGGAACTTACTAGTTTTGGTTTCTATTTATCTATGCATCCTGTACAAAAATATAGACAAAATAATTTATCTACTAAAGATATTAAAGATAATTTTAATAAAGTAATAACATTATATTTATTAGTAGATAAAAAAAGAGAAATTAATACTAAAAAAGGTGATAAAATGTTATTTATCACTGGATCTGATGAATATAATGAAGTAGAGTTAGTAGTATTCCCTAAAATATATGAAGATTTTTATAATATTACTAGAGGTGAAGTATATAAATTCACATCTAATGTAGAAAGAAGAAATAATATTTATCAGTTAATTGTTAAGAAAATAGAAAAAGTAGAATAATAATATTTATTGAAGTGATAAAGTAAAAGTAGACACATAAAAAGAATGTGATCTACTTTTCTTTTGTTATAATTGAATTAAGGAGATGATTTTATGGGGAGACCTAAAGGAGGAAAAAATAAATATTGGTC
>Ga0129316_1000407_pt1 | contig 24842 bp, 19 predicted proteins | sample Cm1ome_2_FD_94429 | JGI IMG/M metagenome (GOLD analysis project Ga0129316, IMG submission 94429) | Eastern black-and-white colobus group fecal microbial communities from Wisconsin, USA - Cm1022B metagenome | ecosystem: Host-associated > Mammals > Digestive system > Large intestine > Fecal...
GTAGCCCTGCTTCAGGTTGACGCCCATTTCCTGAGCGGCCTGCATCTTGAACTTGTCCATCGCCTCACGGGCCTGGGGAACGTTGATCTGGTTGTTGTTCTTCATAAGTGTCTCCTTCTTTCCGTTTCTTTTCGCGGTTTTTTGTCCGCAGTCATAGTATCACCGGAATGTTGGGAGAAATGTCAGTTATTTTGCGGAAAAGGTGGGGGAGAATGGAAACAAAAATTTTGTTGACTGTAAATGCCGACAAGATATCATTATGATGCTGTAGATGGGGACTTGGAATCAAGAACTTTGCCCAATTTGCCTGATGATTCAGGATATACATTCGATATTATGGTTGTAATCTCGTATCCCAAAAGGTTCCAAGCTCTTAGGAAAGCGAAAAGTATCTGAATTTATATTGAAAGACCGACTTTTGAGAAATGTTTCTGTTAATTCTTGCAGGGGTATGATATAATAAAACGCGAAACATGAAAGCCTGTTGTGTTTATGCCTGGCAACATTGTTGCCTGCTATTGATGGTTACGACAGAAAATAAAAGTGGAAGGGTGTGATACAGTGCCCAAAATTTTGCTTGTAGAAGATAATCAGGCCGCCGTTGTAAAAATCAGACAGTTTATAGAAAATATAGACACTGCTCTTGAACTTCTGACTTGCAAAGAGGCTGGTGCGGCTTATATTCTTGCGCAAAAGCAAAAAGTGGATTTGTTCATTCTGGACATTCAATTGAAGGACTATAAGGGAACCAGTCTGGCCGCCCAACTGCGCGGTTTGCCGGAATATAAATACACGCCGATTATTTTTGAAAGTGCTTTGGCCGGAGAGGAACTGTCTGCCTACCGGGAGGTGAAGTGCTACGGATTCTTGATTAAGCCTTATACCGAAGCAGAATTTCGCGCCGTCCTTTGTGATGCTCTGGGACTTTCCGCGCATCTGCATCAGGAGGAAAAACATATTCAGATTGAGCAAAAGCAGTTTATTCTGGACTATCCTGTGTCAGAAATCGTATATGTGGAGGCGCTTGGGAAAAAACTTACCATCCATACCCAAAATGCTCTTTCCGGAATGAAGGAAGATGTTATTTCAGGCTATACACTGATTCGCTTTTTACAGCTGATCGATGATCCGAAAGTTGTGCAGTGTCATAAAAGCATTCTGGTCAATACGGCGTACATTGATCGAATCGATAAAGCAGGAAAAGAAATCATTCTGATAGGCTCTGCGGAAAGGCTGCCGGTGGGCAACAAGTATCAGTCCGCACTCTGGTAATGTCCATGCAGGATACGTTTTTATATTTTCTTTCCATGTTGGTGGAATCAATCGCTCTTTCGTGCTGTATTCTGGCCGTGTTCAGAGATCAAAAGGATTTGAGGAAAAGAGATTTCATTCTTGTTCCTTCCGTTTCTCTTTGCCTGCTCATAGCCAGATCCAGCTATGGTGGGGCATCTCCCGGTTTTCATCTCACGCAGGGCTTTTTCCTGGCTCCGGCAGACAATTTCCCGATCCTGCTGATTCTGCTGATGGGGCTTTTATTGCTGACCAGCACTTTGCTGAATACGCAGGAAGGCGGACGCACATTCTGCGGTACAATGGCGGCCTTTTCTCTTTATTTGTTATGCCACTTCTGCGCGGTTATCTTTACGCTCTTTTTTAACTTGACAAGCTCCGGTATCGCTGTTGTGAGCAGCGTTGTTACCTTGCTGCTCTGTATCTTCGTGGTGTGCCTGCCCTGGTTTCAGGGGCTTCGCGGCGCACTGCGAACAGGCTCCTTTCTGGTGCAGGTACTCTCAATAAACATTACTTTATTTTTCACGGCTGTCTGTGCGTGCACATCCTTTGACCCGATTCGTTTTATGGCGCATTGGAAGTTCATCGCCTTTTTGCTTCTGCCACTTCTTTTTCTGGACATCGTTTTATGGATGATAAACACCCGACAGGAGGAACAGCGGAAACAAATCAGAATGACGGAGCAGTATGTTCCGATTGTAGAGGAACTGATTTCACAGGTTCGGGCAAGGCAGCATGAATTTAATAACCGAATGATGGCCATCGAGGCAGCTGTTTCTTCGGCAGAAAGCCTGCCGGAAGCACAGGAAGCTGTCGCGTTACTGACAAAGGGGCTTGTGCTGAGCGCGAACGACAGCATGCTGCTGGCCTGTGACAGCAAAATCATTTCCGGTTTTGTTTTCGGGAAGATCAAGCAGGCGGAAATTTCCGGTTTGGACATCCGCCTTCAAATTTCTGCCAGTTTTAAGAAGACAAGCATTTCTGAAACGGTATGGATCGAACTGATTGGAATTTTACTGGATAATGCCTTAGAGGCATCCAAACAGGGAGATACCATTTATCTTGAAAGCTGCCAGGCGGAAAATGTTACGGAGCTTTGGGTATGCAATCCGCATCCGCCTCTGTCCGGAACAGAGTTTATGCGTCTGTTCGCGAAAGGTGTTTCCACAAAGGTGGGGAGCTCTCGCGGATATGGGCTGTATCAGCTTATGCGGATCACCGAACACTATCGCGGCAAGATTCTGACCCGGAACGAAATTCGGTGTGATCGGAATTATGTGGTGTTCGGCGTTCGGTTTTCATGAATATGCGGTATGAAAAATGGTTTTGTGGGAATGAAATTCGTTTTATTCCCACAAAACCATTTTTCGTTTCCAAAGGGTTGTAGTCAGAAAGAGGATTGCGTATAATACACGCAAACCAAGGAGGGAACGATTTCAATGTTTCGACTTATGAAAAATGAATGGAAAAAGATATGGATACCGGTGCTGCTGACTTTGCTTGTCGTTACCGTGGCAGCGTGTACTATGACGGCCACGATGTATCCGGATTATTCGCTCACCTACACATTGGATGCATGGGAGGTTGGAACAGAGTATCTGTCCCTGCTATATCCTCTGTTTGTGGTTCTGCCCGTATGCTGGAATCTGCATCAGGAACGAAAAAACAATTTTCTCGTCTATGTGCAGCCCCGTGTGCCTATGAGGAAATACCTCTGGGTCAAGTGGATGGTCTATGCAATCAGCGCGTTTTGCATCATCACAGTTCCGTACATTCTCTCGGCAGTTACTGCTTTACGCATTGATCCACATCTGGATGCCCTCAATATGGGAAATCGCATTTTTGAAAACACCTATTCGGAGCACCCTGTAGTTTACGCGGTGACGCTCTCTGTTTTCAGAGGTCTGATCGGCGTTTTGGTGATGACAATGGGCTTCTTTTTAGCCATGTATTGTGAAAATATTTTTGTTGTACTGACGGGGCCGTTCCTATATACGATTTTGGAGAATTTTGTGCTTGCGATTTTGGGAGTTCCACAATATCGGCTGGTGACGGCGTTTGACCCTAACTGTTTGAGCCCAGAAGTTATTACGACAATGTCCTTTGTTGCCGGCCCTTCCTTATTGGCTGCCGTTATCACACTGCTGGCAATCTACTTTTCCAAGGTAAAAAAGGAAAAGGTGGTCAAGATATGATTCCCTTGATTCGGAAGAATATCAGGTTGTTGGGAATCGGAAAAAACTTGCTCCTGTTTATTGGCTGCTTTCTCTTCTCTCTCAGTTCTCGGAGCGGGACGGTATTGCGCTTTGAGCAGCATTTGCTGTCAGGAACAACAGACCATTACTATCTGATATTTTTCCTTATGCCTTTGATGCTCCTGAGCTGCTTGCCTTTGGCAGAAGATGATCCAGCCTATGTAATTTTCCGCTTTGGAAGTTACCGCCACTATTTTATTCGGAAATGGATTAGCCTTGGCGTACTGCCTGCCATTTTGGTGCTGGTTCAGCTGGCGGCAATCCTGTTGTCCGGAGTGGGGCTTCCCATGGAAAACACATGGCGGCTTCCTGACGGGAGTTTGGAAGCGGAGCTTTTTGAAGCGCTCAGTCAGGTGTTTTCCTCCCCGCTGACAGCGTTTGCGGGCTGTACCGGGTACTTGTTTCTTGGAATCTGGCTGATTTCCGGTCTTTGCATGTGGTTAGCTCATTTTGCCGGCCATAAACACTCTGTGCGGATTGTGGTCGGTCTCTATGTTCTTTCGATTTTATGGGTTAAGGTACCGGGCATTCATGCTTTCCCTATTACAGGACTCAACCATCTGCTGATTCTTCATCATAATTTGGGAATACCACATCGTTGGCTCGTTACTGGAATTACCGCGGCGTTGCTGACATTGTTTTTGATCGGAAGCGTCTGTTTTCCGTCAAAAAGAAAGCTGTCGGGAAAATCACCAAAAAGAAGAGGCGTTCAGGCGTACTACCAGAGGGCGCTGTTCCAAAAACAGAATCTCATGATTTTATGCGGAGTTGTGCTGGGAATGACTGTATATAAGGGGCTGAGCGGTCCTGAACTGTCCTCCGGGCAGGAATGGGTCTATCGTCTTTTCTCTGGTCATGGAACCGGATCCTTTCATATCCTGGCATTTCTGGAAATGCTGCTGGTGAATACGGCGCCTCTTTATTTGATTGCTGTATTTGTTGAGGACAGCGTCAGCGAACAATCCATTTTCGTATCAGTTCGATCGAACAGCCGAAAAGAGATGTTTCATGGAATACTCAGAACAGTCATCAAATTTATTGCCATCTATCCAGTCCTTTGGTTCCTGGCAGGACTGACAGGTGGGCGCATCTTTGCGGACAGGATGGATCTGATTGCGATACAGTTTTTAGTAAAATGTATTGCTTTCAAATTTCTGGATATTCTGCTGCAGACGCTTGTTATGCTTTTTTGCTATCTGCTGACAAGGCAAATTACAGTAGGCTTTTTAGCAATTCTTGCCGGAAATTTTTTGTGTGTAATCCCGCAAAATTGGGTACATTATCTGCCCTTTGGCCTGTCCGGAACAGTAAGGGTTGACTGGGTTTCCTTCGGTATGGGAATCCCGGCCGGGACGGCGATGATGATTCTGATAGGGTGCCTGGCTGTTACGTTGAGCCTGCTGGAATTGCTTGGCTCTGAAAACTTACTTGGGAGGTAAACTTTATGCGTTCCTATATTGAAGTAGAAAATGTATCCAAACGATTCGGGAAAAAACCGATTCTGGAAAATATTTCGCTGTCCGTAGAACAGGGACAGACAATCGGTCTGGTAGGCGCAAATGGAAGCGGTAAGTCCGTTCTGTTCAAAATACTTTGCGGTTTCGAGAAGCCGGATTCCGGCAGTGTGTCCATTCGCGGAAAGCAGCTTGGGAAAAACGGCAGAGATTTTCCGGAAAACGTGGGCGTCTTTATCAATGCTCCCGGTTTCATTGGAATGTACAGCGGCCTTCAGAATTTGAAGTTTCTGGCTGATATTCAGGGGAAAATCTCCGAGAGGGAGATCCGGGAAGCAATGGGAAAAGTTGGTCTTGATCCTGAAAACAAAACAAAAGTGAGCAACTATTCCCTTGGCATGAAGCAAAAGCTGGGACTTGCACAGGCTATTATGGAGGGACAGGATATTCTGGTGCTGGACGAACCTTTCAATGCACTGGACTATCACACCTATCAGGATGTAAAATCCATTATCCGAATGCTCAAAGCCGAGGGAAAAACAATTTTCCTGACATCCCACCACTATAAAGATCTTGAGCAGCTCTGTGACATCATCTATGCGATTGAAAACTGTCAGTTGATTCCGATGACACCGGAAATCGTGGCACATTATCAGGAAGGGGAATGAGCTTTTTCGTGTGCTGACGGCCTGAATGTACTTGGAAGGCCATTGGTGCGGTTGAAGGGTGAATCTTTTCTGCCCGCTCTTCAGCGCCAAAAGCAGAAAATACTGCGCAGCCGTTGCCAGCTTCCGCTGGCAACGGCTGCGGCATACCCCCTTGCAGCTACATCAGGTATTCTTCTGCCTCTTCAAAAGGGACTACGAAAGCAGGGTATTGGCGCGAACTGGCGGGTGACTGTGGTTCCGTTCCGCAGAGTGTGTGTCTGCTTATCCGCCGTAATAGGCGTTCAGGTACATCTCTTTGATCTCCTTCATCAGCGGATACCGGGGATTGGCGCCGGTGCACTGGTCGTCGAAGGCTTGCTCCACCATTTCGTCCAGACGGCCCAGGAAGGCCTCTTCGGAAACACCATATTCCCGAATGGTGTCGTGGATGCCGATTTTGTGCATGAGTTCCGTAATGGCATCGATGAGCTTTTCGAGCTTCTCCTCATCCGTATTGCCGCCCAGCTTCAGATAGTCGGCCACCTCGGCGTATCTGGCCAGGGTATGGGGATGGTCATACTGGGAGAAGGTGCCCATTTTCACGGGAACTTCGGCGGCGTTGAAGCGGAGGACCTGGCGGATCAGCAGGGCATTGGCAATGCCGTGGGGCAGGTGGTGGAAAGCGCCCAGCTTGTGGGCCATGGAGTGGCATACGCCCAGGAAGGCATTGGCGAAGGCCATACCGGCCATGGTGGCGGCGTTGGCCATGTTTTCTCTGGCTCTGGGGGCCTTGGCGCCCTGTTCATAGGCTGCGGGCAGATTCTCGAAGATCAGCTTCAGGCTGCGCAGGGCCAGACCATCGGTGTAATCCGTTGCCATGATGGAGGCGTAGGCTTCCAAAGCGTGGGTGACGGCGTCGATACCGGAGGCGGCGGTGAGGCCCCGGGGGGCATTCATCATCATGTCCGCGTCCACAATGGCCATCTTGGGCAGCAGCGCATAGTCGGCCAGAGGATATTTGACGCCTGTGGATTCGTCCGTAATGACCGCAAAGGGCGTCACTTCAGAGCCGGTGCCCGCGGAGGTGGGAATGGCTGCAAAATAGGCCTTTTCGCCCATTTTCGGGAAGGTATATACCCGCTTGCGGATGTCCATGAACCGCATGGCCATATCCAGAAAGTCGGCTTCGGGATGCTCGTAGAGCACCCACATGATCTTGCCGGCATCCATGGCTGAGCCGCCGCCGATGGCCAGAATCAGGTCCGGCTGGAAAGCCGCCATCTGGGCCGCGCCCTCCCGGGCACAGGCAAGACTGGGGTCCGGCGCCACATTGTAGAAGGTGGTGTGGGCAATGCCCATTTCGTCCAGTTTCTCCTCCACGGGCCTGGTATAGCCGTTGTTGTACAGGAAGGAGTCGGTGACAATGAAGGCTTTCCTGTGGCCCTTCAGCTCGGCCAGAGCCACGGGCAGGCAGCCTTTTTTGAAATAGACCTTTTCAGGCGCGCGGAACCACAGCATATTTTCCCTCCGAATGGCAACAGTCTTGATGTTCAGCAGATGCTTGACGCCTACGTTTTCCGAGACGGAGTTGCCTCCCCAGCTGCCGCAGCCCAGGGTCAGAGAGGGAGCGAGCCGGAAGTTGTACAGGTCACCGATGCCGCCCTGAGAGGAGGGGGTGTTTACCAGGATCCGGCAGGCTTTCATGGCGTGGGCGAAGGCGTCCAGCTTCTGCTTTGCGCCCACGGGATCCAGATAGACAGAAGCGGTATGGCCGAAGCCGCCGTCCCGCACCAGCCGGTCGGCAATGCGCAGAGCGTCTTCAAAGTCCTTTGCCCGGTACATGGCCAGTACGGGGGACAGCTTTTCGTGGGCGAAGGCCTCGGAAAGCGCTGTAGAGGTTACTTCCCCAATGAGGATCTTGGTGTTTTCCGGTACATCCACGCCGGCCATGGCGGCAATGGTGTGGGCGGACTGGCCTACGATCTTTGCGTTCAGCGCGCCGTTCACCAGAATGGTGCCCCGGAGCTTTTCGGTCTCCTCGGCGGTGAGCAGATGGCAGCCTCTGGCGGCGAATTCGGCCCTCACGGCATCGTAAACGCTGTCCAGTACCACCACGCTCTGCTCAGAGGCACAGATCATGCCATTGTCAAAGGTCTTGGAGTGAATCACGGAGGAAACGGCCAGCAGAATGTCGGCGGAATCGTCGATGACGGCGGGGGTGTTGCCGGGGCCGACGCCCAGAGCGGGTTTGCCGGAGGAATAGGCGGCCTTCACCATGCCGGGACCGCCGGTGGCCAGAATCAGGTCCGCTTCCCGCATCAGCTGATTGGTCAGCTCCAGAGAGGGCTGCTCAATCCAGCTGATCAGTCCTTCCGGCGCGCCGGCTTCCACGGCTGCTTCCAGAACAACTCTGGCGGCGGCAATGGTACACTTTTTTGCCCGGGGATGGGGACTGATCACAATGGCGTTCCGTGTCTTCAGGCAGATGAGCGTTTTGAAGATCGCCGTAGATGTGGGATTCGTGGTGGGGATGACGGCGGCGACGACGCCAATGGGTTCAGCGATCCGCTGAATGCCGAAGGCTTCGTCCGTTTCGATGACGCCGCAGGTCCTGGTGTCTTTGTAGGCATTGTAGATGTATTCGGCGGCATAGTGGTTTTTGATGACCTTATCCTCCACAATGCCCATTCCGGTCTCTTCCACAGCCATCTTTGCCAGGGGAATCCGCATTTTGTTGGCGGCGACGGCGGCGGCCTTGAAGATTTTATCTACCTGCTCCTGCGTGTATTCCGCGAAAACGCTCTGCGCCTGGCGGCAGCGCTCCAGGGCGGCGGTGAGGTTGGCAGCGGCAGCGGTTTCGTTCTTGTCCATAGCAAAGATCCTTTCGCAGCAAATTCTGGATTATTGATAAATATTTATCAATAAAAAGATACCGATAAATATTTATCTATATACTACCACAGGATCCGAAAAAGTCAAGAGAGAATTTCCGTATTTACCCATGAAAAATGCCACTGCGGCCGATCCGCGGATCGGCTGGCAGTGGCATGGCCGGACAGTCTGCCCGTAATTCAAAAGAAAGGTTAAAACGCCGTTTTTGCCGCGTCCAGAACGCGGTCGATATCCGCGTCTGTGTGGGCGCTGGAGAGGAACATGGCCTCGAACTGGCTGGGAGCGGCGTAGACGCCGTTTGTGATCAGACACTGGTACCAGCGTTTGAATTTCTCCAGATCGGAAGCCTTGGCGGAGGCATAGCCGGTGACGGGGGAATCCGTGAAGAACACGGTGAGGATGGAGCCAACCCGGTTGACCTGAGCGGGCACGTCCTTCAGGATGTCCTGCAGGCCTGCCTGCAGCCTGGCGCCCAGCCGCTCCAGCTCCCCGTAAATTTCGGGATGAGCGCTGAGCAGACGCAGCTGAGTCAGTCCCGCGGCCATGGCCACGGGATTGCCGGACAGGGTGCCCGCCTGATAGACAGGGCCTAATGGGGCCACCAGCTCCATGAGCTTTCTGCTGCCGCCGTAAGCGCCCACGGGCATGCCGCCGCCGATGATTTTGCCGTAGGTCACAAGATCGGCCTTGACGCCGTAGTACTGCTGCGCGCCGCCGGGGGCCAGCCGGAAGCCGGTGATCACCTCGTCAAAGATGAGCAGGGCGCCGCTTTCGTCGCACAGCTGCCGCAGACCCTGCAAAAAACCGGGCTGTGGCGGAACGACGCCCATATTGGCAGCCACCGGCTCTACGATGACCGCGGCCACCTGCCCCGCGTTGGCGTCCAGCAGAGCCTTGACGCTGTTCAGATCATTGTAGTCCGCGGTCAGGGTGTCCCCGGCCATTTCTCTGGGCACACCGGCGGAATCCGGCGCGCCGCCGGTCAGAGCGCCGGACCCGGCCTTGACCAGCATGGAGTCGGAATGGCCATGGTAGCATCCGGCGAATTTGATAATCTTGCTGCGGCCGGTAGCGCCCCGGGCCAGCCGCAGGGCGGACATGACGGCCTCGGTGCCGGAATTGACCATGCGGACCATTTCCACGCCGGTCATTTTGCATACCAGCTCGGCCATATCCACCTCAATGGCGGTGGGGGCGCCGAAGCTCAGGCCCCTGGAAATGGCTTCCCGGACGGCCTGCTCCACATGGGGTTCGCAGTGCCCCAGAATCAGGGGACCCCAGGAGCAGATCAGATCCACGTATTCGTTTCCGTCCACGTCCCAGACGTGGCTTTTTTCGCCCCGGTCCAGGAACCGGGGGTAGGTGCCCACGGCCCGGGCGGCCCGGACGGGGGAGTTGACGCCGCCGGGCATGACGGCCTGGGCGGCCTCAAACAGCGTTTCGGAACGCGTCATTTAACCCAGCTCCCCTTCCCGCATGGCCTGGGCCAGCTCTTTGGCGAAGTAGGTGATGAGAATGTCCGCACCGGCCCGGTAGATGGACAGGGCGCTTTCGCACATGACCCGGTGTTCGTCGATGAGCCCCAGCTTGCCCGCGGCTTTGATCATGGCGTACTCGCCGCTGACGGAGTAGGCGGCCATGGGCAGATCAAAGGCATCGGAGCACTCCCGGATGATATCGAGATAGCTCAGGGCGGGCTTGACCATGAGAATATCCGCACCCTCTTCCACATCCAGAGCGCACTCCTTCATGGCTTCCTTCCGGTTGTGGGGATCCATCTGGTAACCCCGTCGGTCACCGAAGGCGGGGGCAGAACCGGCGGCATCCCGGAAAGGACCGTAGAAAGCGGAGGCATACTTGGCGGAGTAGGACATAATGGGGACGTTCACAAAGCCGTTGTCATCCAGAATATCCCGAATGGCGGCAATGCGGCCGTCCATCATATCCGAAGGGGCTACCATATCGGCTCCCGCCTGCACATGGGACAGGGCGGTCTTTGCCAGGACCTCCAGGGTCTTGTCGTTGTCTACATTGTGGCCGCAGAGGATGCCGCAGTGGCCGTGATCCGTGTATTCGCACATGCATACGTCCGTAATGACATACATTTCCGGATACTTGGCCTTGATGGCCCGGATGCCCTGCTGAACAACGCCGTTGGGATCCCAGGCGGAGGAGCCCACCGCATCCTTGTGCTTGGGGATGCCAAAGAGCAGCACCCGCTTTACGCCGGCGGCAAGGCAGCTTTCGATTTCTTCGCAGACCCGGTCGGGGGAGTAGCGGTACTGGCCGTCCAGAGATTCAATGGGCTCCTTGATGTTCTCACCCTCAATGAGGAACAGCGGATAAATCAGGCTGTCCGGGGATACCCGGGTTTCCCGCACCATGCGGCGAAGATTGTCGCAGGAGCGAAGCCTGCGGGGACGAATGGTCATTTCCATTACAAACACACTTCCTTTATGCATTCCAAAAGGGATTCCATGGTGGCCTCCTGGGAGGTGACGGTGGCGATCCCGTATTTTTTTGCTTCCATCGCGGTCTGGCTGCCGATGCAGCAGCCCAAAACATTACGCAGATCCTCGCCCTTCAGACTTTCGGCGAAGCCTTTGACGGTGGAGGCGCTGGTGAAGGTCACGAGCAGCTTTTCGCCAAGCAGGGAGGCAACCTTTTCGGAATCCGGGGCGGCGTAAACCGTATCGTAGCAGGGCACGTCGTCAAAGGCAATGCCCTTTGCGGTCAGCAGCTCCGGCACAGCGGCGCTTCCCTTGCTGGCCCGGCACAGCAGCACGGGGCCTTCCGCGTTCTCCAGCGCTTTGGCCAGATGGAGGGAGTCGTAGGTTTCCGGCACGATGTCCGGGGAGATGCCGTGCTTTTCCAGTTCTTTGGCGGTTTTCGGGCCGATGGCGGCGATCCTCAGGCCGGAGAGCGCCCGGGCGTCCAGACCGGCGGCATGCAGGGATTTGAAGAAAAGCTCCGGCCCGGCGGGGCTGGTAAAGACCAGCAGACGGTAAGCGGAGAGCTTGGCGATGGCAATCTCCAGCTCCGCGGCAGGCTCCCGGGGGACAACGCGGATGCAGGGATAGTCGATGACCTCAGCCCCCAGGGCCCGCAGCCGGGCACAGAGGGAACCGCTGCGTTCTTTGGGCCGGGTGACCACGATTTTTTTGCCCTTCAGGGGCAGCTTGTCGAACCAGTCGAAGCGATCGGACAGCTGGCAGACCTTGCCCACCACAATAATGGCGGGACTCTTGATCCGGGCTGCTTCCGCGTCCCGGGGCAGATTTTCCAGCGTGGAGATCAGCTTCCGCTGGCCGGGCAATGTGCCCCGCTCGATGACGGCGGCGGGCATATCCGGCTCCATGCCGGCCCCCAGCAGTCCGCCGCAGATTTTCGGCAGGCTGGTGACGCTCATGAGGAACACCAGCGTACCGCCGGCGCGGCGCAGGGCGTCAAAGTCGATGTGCAGCTCCGCCCCTGCCCGGGCGTGGCCCGTAATGATGTGCAGGGAGGAACAGAAATCCCGATGGGTCACGGGAATGCCGGCATAGGCGGGCACAGACAGGGCAGAGGTGACGCCGGGTACCACCTGAAAGGGGATACCCATTTCCTCCAGAAGCTCCAGTTCCTCGCCGCCCCGGCCGAAGAGAAAGGGATCGCCGCCCTTGAGGCGTACCACCCGCTTGCCCTCCTGGGCCTTGCGCAGCAGAATCCGGTTGATCTCCTCCTGGGGTACCAGATGATGGCTGGACTCTTTGCCAACGTCGATTTTCTCCGCGTCCTCCGGAATCAGGTCCAGAATGGCGGGGCTGACCAGCCGGTCATAGACCACCACCTGGGCATTTTCCAGGGCCTGGCGGCCCTTCTGAGTCAGCAGGCCCGGGTCTCCGGGACCTGCGCCCACCAAAATAACACTGCCGCTCATTGGCATTCTCCTTTCAGCTTCCGGGCCAGTTCCCGGCCCAGGTTTTCCGCTTCCTGTATTGGCCCTTCGGCCTGGCCCCGGCGGATCACCGTTTCGTCCGGGCTGACATAGAGACCCGTCAGAAGCAGCTTTCCGTCTTTGGTCTGGGCGTAGGCGGCCACGGGAGAGGTGCAGCCGCCGTCCAGCTCCCGGACAAAGGCACGCTCAGCCAAAGCGCAGGCGGCAGAGTCCGCATTATGAAATGTACGCAGCACAGAGGTGTCCGTACCCTTCCGAATCTGCACGGCCAGGATAGCCTGTCCGGCGGCAGGGAGAATTTCCTCTGTGGAAAAGAACCGGCTGATCCGGCTTTCCAACCCCAGCCGCTCCAGACCCGCTGCGGCCAGAACCAGAGCGCTGTACTGTCCCTCGTCCAGCTTCCGAAGCCGGGTCTGGACATTTCCCCGGACGGGAGCAATGTCAAAATCAGGGTAGAGCGCTTTCAATTGCAGCTGACGGCGGCGGGAGGAGCAGCCGATGGGCTTGCCGGGGCGCAGTTCCGGAACGCCTTCCGGCAGCACCAGAACGTCCCGGGGGTCTGCCCGTTTGGAGAAGGCGGCCAGAGGCAGATCCTCCGGAGTCTCCATGGGCATATCCTTCAGAGAGTGAACGGTGAAATCTACCTTTCCCTCCCGCAGGGCCAGATCCAGCTCCTTGACGAACAGGCCCTTGCCGCCGATCTGATCCAGAGTTTTGTCCAGAATTTTGTCGCCGGTGGTCTTCATGGTCAGAAGCTCCAGCTCTGCCTGAGGGCAGGCATTCTGAACGGCCTCCATGACCATCCGGCTTTGAATCACAGCCAGTCGGCTGTCCCGGCTTCCAAAACGAATTTTCATCCCAGCTCCTCCAATACCTTGCGGATCTCCCGGGCGGCCCGGGCGGTGCGGTGGTGGTCCTTTCCGGAGGACACCACTCCGGCAATGATGTCTTCGCCGGTGCAGAGGGCAGGAAAATAAAAGCTGCATTCGGCCTCGCAGTCGGCAACGGATACGGGAATGCCCAGTGCCTGGGCCTCCCCGAAGACGGCGTGGTTCACATTCCGGTCGTTCGTGGCGGCGACGGCCAGGGTCGCACCGGCCAGGTCACCGGGCCGGTAGGGCCGCGCCTCCCAGGTGAGCCCCTCGGCGCTGCATTTCAGCTCCGGGGAGACGACACGAATCCGGCAGCCGAAGAGCCGCAGGGAGCCAATGCGCCGTGCGGCAATGGTGCCGCCGCCGATCAGCACAACGGTTTTGCCGGACAAATCGATAAACAGCGGGAAACGAAGCCGCTTCTCGGCAGCCGTCTGACGGCGCTGCCATTGGTAGAAGCGGTCCAGTTCATCCCGGGCAATGGCCCGGATATCGGAAAGCTCCTGGACTGTGCCGGGAGTACCGGTTCCCAGAGCGTCCGTGTCGTAGAGCTTCAGGATTTGGACGCAGTCCGGGTCAATGTCCCGGGGCACCGCCAGATCCATGGCAATTTTCGGCGTATTCTTCAAAGACCGCAGCTGCTCCAGAGTCAGGGTATAGTGGGGGCTGGTGGTGGCGGAGACCAGAGCGTCGGCCCCTCCCAAAGCGGCAAGACGCGCTTCATAGGGAACGGTGCCGCAGCCGGAGGGGACAACGGTCTCCCCGTGGCGGTAGGTCCGCAGGGTCACCTGCACATCGGCCCCGGCCTCGTGCAGCAGTTCCGCCGCCAGGCGGCCCATCTGTCCGTTGCCGATGACCAGAATGTGTTTCCCTTCCAGACCGCCCAGCTCTTCTTCCAGAATTTCCCGGCAGCGGGTGCCCATGGAAGGGACGTCTCGGGAGACCTTGATCTCCGTCTTGGCCCGCTTTCCGGCGGTGACCGCATGGCGGAACAGGGAGGCCAGCACTGGGTCAGCGGCATTCCGCGCCTGGGCCAGCTCCAGAGCAACGCGGACCTGGGTAATGATCTGATCCTCACCGAGAATCTGGGAGTGCAGCCCGCAGGCGACCTCCATCAGATGCTCCGCGGCGGCCTCTCCGATACGGGTGGTGAAAAAGGGAGCGAACGGCGCTTCCGCTTGTCCTGCCCCCAGGCACAGCAGCCGCCAGGGATCCGTCTCGGGAGCGCCGGAAATGTACACCTCCGTCCGATTGCAGGTGGAGAGCAGCACACATCCTTCTACGCCGGGCTGACTTTTCAGCCAGTCCAGCAGCTTCGCGATCTGTTCCCTGGAAAAGGCAAGCCTTTCCCGCAGAGAGACCCCGGCTCGGTGGCAGTCCAGGCCGGACATTTGCAGGCTCATTTCTGCCCCTCCTTCACGATGACCAGAGAGAAATACCCGCTGGGCTTGTCCAGATCTCGAAAATCCGGGTAGACATGTTCATTTTCCATGCTGCAATTCTCCACCATGGCGGCATTGCCCAGCATGTTCCTTTCTTCCAATTCCTTTTTCAGCTCCAGAATGGCGGAGCCTGCCTTCATGAAGACCTTGTTGGCGGGCACGTCCAGCAGCTTTTCCGCATCGTGGGAGGCGGGGATTACCAGCAGCGGTTCCGCACCCTGACACAGGGAGATATTGAGCCGGGCCGCCGCGGCGCAGAAGGAGGGCACGCCGGGAACGACTTCTACGTTGAAGCCACGGGCACGGACCTTTTCGTGGATATACATGTAAGTAGAGTACACCGTAGGATCTCCCAGAGTGATAAAGGCAACCTGCCTGCCCTCTTCCAGATAGGCAATGATCTTTTGAGCGGCGGCCTCATAGGCCTGTTCTACCAGAGCCTTGTCCCGGGTCATGGGGGTGGGGACCAGAATGGGCGTTTTCCCGTTCAGGTGATCCCGGATGATGCGCAGGGCGGTCTTGTCTGCCTTCCCGGTGTCCGGAGCCAGAATGATATCCGCCTGCTCCAGTACACGGGCAGCTTTCAGAGTCAGCAATTCCGGGTCCCCCGGGCCAACGCCCACGCCCCAGAGCTTGCCTTCCGCATGGAGCGCCCGGACGGCTTCGCCGCAGTGGGCGGCGAACAGTGCCCGGATGGCGGGGCATTCGCCGAGACCCTGCAGAACGCACCGGGTCTCGTAGCCCGCGTCCTCCAGAACCTGCTTCCAGGAGTCGTCATCTCCGGCCATATCGTTCCGGGCATGGTCTCCGGCCACCAGCATAAAGGGTGCCAGAGAGACCCTCCGGATCTCCGGGCGGCGCTTCAGCTGATTTTGGACACGCTCCAGAGTGGGATAGCCCTCAACGGTGCCGACATAAACGGTTTCACACCGGTCCTGGAGATTCTGCTCCAGCTGGCCGTAGGCGGAGTTGGCAAAGTGGGGCGTGCCGTGGCCCATGAGCACCAGAGCTTCGTTCTGCTTCGGCTGGGGGAGCCACTGCAGCAGGGCGTCGGAGACGGCCTCAAAGTCTGCCTGGCTGTTCAGAAGAGGTTCGCCTACTGCAATTTGCAGCCGCCCCCGGAAGGGCTCCAGAGCAGAGAGCAGCTTTTCATATTCCTCGCCGTGCATAATATGGGTGGGCTGTACGGCAATGTGGGTATACCCCTCCGTTTCCAGACGGGCCATGGCCTGGGCAACGCTGTCGATATTGATGCCCCGGGCGCGGAGTTTTTTCAGAATCATGCCGCTGGTAAAGGCACGGCGGACCTCCCAGCCGGGGAATTCGGCGCGGAGCGTGTCTTCCACAGCCGCAATCGTTTTTTGTAAAGTGTCCTCGTAAGAGGTGCCGAAGGAAACGGCGAGAATCGCTTTTTTCATGTGTCTTTCCTCTTTCTCTGTGCGGCAAAAAAGCAGCCGGAAAACCGGCTGCCGGTGGTTTTGGCGGCGCAACGCGCCAATCATCCAAGAGCCGAACACCGCAGCCTCGTAAAATAACAACCGCAAGCAGGTTTCCTGGCTCCGTGCCATGGCCGGGCACGCCTTCTCGGGGGAATCCCCCAATGGCGTTTGTGTCCGGCGGCAGCGTTACAGTGACGGGTTCGCTTCGGCTTCGCACCGAATTCCCTTTATCCCGCGGAGGGGACTTGCGCTGCGTATAGAATACTCTATTTTTTACCCTGTGTCAACGTTATTGAAACAGTTCTTCCAGAGTACCGAAGCTGTAGCCGTCCTGCTCCCAGCGCGTCAGAAGTTCGTCCAGAATTTCCGCGTTGGTCTGGGAGGTGGAGTGCAGCAGAATGACTGCCCCCGGGTGGGTTCGGGGTAAGAGCTTGGAAAAGGCCTGTTCTTTCGACGGCTGCCTGTCGTTCATCCAGTCTACATAGGCAAGACTCCAGAAGACGGTTTTGTAGCCCAGCTCCTTGGCCATGGTCAGATTCTCCTGACTGTAAATGCCCTGGGGCGGACGATAGTATTTGGGCAGCTCCTTGCCGGTGACCTCCCGGAAAAGATCCTCCAGATCCGTCAGTTCTCTGGAAAAAGCCGCCTTGTCCGAGAGCTTGGACATGTCGTAGTGGTGCATGGTGTGGTTGCCCACGATATGCCCTTCCTCCACCATCCGGCGGACCAGATCCCGGTTCCGGTCGATGTAATTGCCTACCAGAAAAAAAGCGGCCTTTGCGTTATGAGCCTTCAGCGTGTCCAGAATTTTTTCCGTGGCCCCGTTTTCGTAGCCTGCGTCAAAGGTCAGATACAGCCGCTTCTGCCGGGTGTCCCCCAGGTAGACGGCGTCGAACTGCCGCAGCTGGTCCGCCCCGGCGTTTCCGATGGGGGCTGTGCCCTCCTGCCGGAAGCTCAGGCCCCATGCCCCGGTCTGCACGGCGCTGTCCACGAATACCCGCACTACCCCCAGCACCGTCAGGGCGATAGCCAGCAGAAGAATTCCCCAATCCCGTTTTCCCATTAAAAATTCCCCCTTGCCGAGAGCCTATGCCTTGGCAAGGGGAAATATGTTCTCCTTATTTTCCGCCGTGGATATATTTCCGGTCCCAGTCCAGATCGAAGAGCTTGCTGCCCCGTTCCATGGTGCAGCCGCCCAACATGTCCTCGGCCAGTTCACCAAGTACCTCCGCGGGCTCCAGACATTCAATGTAAAAGGCGGGAAGCGCCTGCTCGCCCAACCGCAGGCCCAGAATGGCCCCGGCTACGGCACCTACGGCGGCGGACCGGCCGGAGTGGTTTACGGCGGCAATCATGGCCGTGTCGAAGCTTTTGCCGCAGCGCAGGCAGGCGTAAATGGCTCCGGCCAGCACCTGGGCAGCGTTGATACAGTGCAGCTGTTCCATGGCTGTTACGGGGCTTAACCGGCCGTCCTCCGCCAGGGATACGGCCAGATTGATCAGGTTGCTGATTTCAAAGCTCTGGCTGTATTGGTGGCCGAACTGGGTCTTGAGGGACTGGGCCGCTTCCAGCGCCAGCTTTTTCAGCGGCAGCTCCGGGGCGGACAAACTCCGGCTGATGATATGGGCCAGAGCGGCGCCGGAGAGAAAGGCCAGAGGGCTTCCGTGGGACAGGGCGACCACTTCCGCACCCAGCAGATCCAGTTCGCTTTGCTCGACCTTATACAGATGGCTGAACAGACCCACCGCCGCGGCGGAGGTCAGGCTGCCGGGGGTGGAGGAGCTGTTGAAGCGGGCCTCCATGGCGCCCAGGGTCTCCCGGCTCAGGGCGTCCAGCATCCGGGTATCCATGCAGTGGCGGCGGCACATCTCCGGAACCTGCAACAGCCAGCAGAAGGTGGTGCTGGGGCGGCCCCAGGGCTTTTGAGACGCGGCCCATTCCCGGCTGGAAAGGCCCACATAGCGGAACAGCGGCAGCATTTTGCCGGTCATCTGCCCCCGGGTCAGGCCAAGCAGCAGACCGTTGCAGGTGAAGGCTGCCAGTTGGGTATAGGAGGTCACGTCAGCGTAGCCATTGACCAGATCGTAGCCCAAAAGTCCGTTGGGGCCGTAACTGCGCTGAATCTCCGGCCAGGAGCTGCCGTCGATGGTGTAGCCCATGGCGTCGCCCACCGCCAGCCCCAGCAGCATTCCGCGAAATTGACCCTTCTTATCTGCCATGCCCGCGCCTCCTTCCAAAGTTATGTTTATTATATCGGCTGCCCCCGGAAATTGCAAGGGCTGCGGGCAGAAAAATAAGGAGACCGGCCCGCCGGTCTCCTTATGGCAATTTGAAGACTATTCTTTCTCCATCAGCTCCGCGTACCGGGTGTTGATGTGCTGCAGCTCCATTTCGAAGTCCTGTAGATTCTTCATCTTCATGGTCTGCAGGATCATTCCGGCGAAGAAGGCCTGAATGGCGGCCAGCATAGTAAATCCGCACATGAACAGGGTGGGGAACCGGGACACCAGACCCGTTTTTGTATACTCCACGAAGACGGGGATGAAGAACGCGATAGCAAGCACCGCCAGCATACCCGCCAGAATGCCGAAGAAGGACATGGGCTTGTAATCCCGGAACAGACGGACGATGGTCCGCAGCACTTTTGTGCCGTCGGAAATGGTGTTCAGCTTGGATTCGCTGCCCTGGGGCCGGTCCCGGTAGCCGATGACCACATTTTCCACCAGCATGTTCTTATCCACGGCGTGGATGCTCATTTCCGTCTCAATCTCAAAGCCCTTGGAGATCACGGGGAAACTCTTGACGAAGGAATAGCTGAAGGCCCGGTAGCCGGTCATGATGTCCTTGATATCTGTGTGGAAGATCACATTGATCATTTTCCGCACCAGACTGTTGCCGAAGTTGTGGAAGGGACGCTTGTTTTCCGTAAAGTAGGTTGAGGACAGGCGGTCACCCACCACCATATCGCTGCCCCGCTCCAGAACCATACGGACCATCTCGGGCGCATCCTCGGCGGGATAGGTGTCGTCGCCGTCGGTCATGACATAGCACTGCGCGTCGATCTCCCGAAACATCCGGCGGATCACATTGCCCTTGCCCTGCTTGTATTCCCGGCGCACCACAGCCCCGGCCCGCAGGGCCTCTTCCACCGTGCGGTCCTTGGAATTGTTGTCGTATACATAGACCACCGCTTCCGGCAGTACCCGCCTGAAATCGGACACCACCTTATAAATGGTCATCTCCTCGTTGTAGCAGGGGATCAATACCGCAATCTTGTCCATAGCAGCCGGACTCCTCTCTTGTATGTATTGCTATCATATCATTTTGAGGGAGCGATTGCAAGCATTATCCGTTACTTGCGGACTCTGCGCAGCACCAGTCCCAGCACCAGGCCGACGGCGGCGGGAAGCAGCCAGCCCAGACTCAGGCCAAACAGCGGGACATAGGTGTTGGCCCAGGTGAGAAGTCCCTCCAGATGCAGCGCCTGCTTTGCCCCATCCGGCAGAGCGGCCAGCAGATCCAGCAGAGCGGCGGCCAGAGTAAAGACCGTAACGCTTACGAACACCCGGCGGTCCCTGCCGAAGAGATCGCCGAAAAGGCTCAGCAGGATCAGCGTGATGGCCAGGGGGTACAGGAACATCAGCACCGGCAGGGAGTAGCTGATAATGGTGGTCAGACCAAGATTGGAGACGATCAGGGGAAACAGGCTGAAGATCCAGGTCCAGGTCTTGTAGCCGATTCTGGGGAACAGCAGGGCAAAGGTCTCGGCACAGCTGGTGACCAGGCCAATGGAGGTTTTCAGGCAGGCCAGTGTGACCGTAGCGGCCAGAATCAGGTGACCAGCCCGGCCAAAATAGTGGGTGGCGATGTCTGCCAGGGCTATGCCGCCGTTTTCGCTCAGGGCATAGCCGCCCCGGCTCTGGGCGCCCATCCAGGCGATGAGAGCGTAAATGACTGCCATCAGCAGACAGCTGAAAATGCCGGACAGGCAGGTGCTTTTTGCCAGATCCGCGGGCTGCTCCACGCCAAGCTGCCGGATGACCTGAACAATGGTAATGCCGAAGGCCAGGGCCGCCAGCGTATCCATGGTGTTGTAGCCCTCCAGAAAGCCCTGCAGAAAGGGCTGGACCGCATAGCTGCCCTCCGGGGGCACCTGAGAAATGGAGGCCATGGGATGCAGCGCCGAGGCAATGATCAGGGAGAACAGGAAAATCAGGAATACGGGGTTGATGATTCGCCCCACCCAGGTGAGGATGCCGCTGGGGCGCAGGGAGAAGCAGAGCACCAGCAGGAAAAAGACCAGAGAAAAGCCCAGCAGCCATAGTTTTTCGCTGCCGCCGGACAGCAGAGGCACCATGCCTACGGTAAAGGAGGTGGTGGCGCAGCGGGGAATGGCAAAGCAGGGGCCAATGGTCAGATACAGCAGCACGGTGAAGAAGAGCCCATAGCCCTTGCCTACCTGCCCGGCAAGCCCGGCCAGACTTTCGCTGCGGCTCAGGCCCATGGCGGCGACGCCCAGCAAAGGAAGACCTACGCCGGTGATCACAAAGCCCAGAGTGGCTGCTACAGTGTGGGTTCCGGCAGCCTGTCCCATATGTACGGGAAAAATCAGATTGCCGGCTCCGAAGAACAGGCCGAACAGCAGACTCGCTACGGCCAGGGTTTCCCTTGGGGTCAATTTCTGTTTCATAGTAATCTTCCTTTCTAAAGACTGACTGAAGTTTCACCAAAAGCGGTGAATTGGGTACAGTATACCATCTGGTTCATAAAATGTAAACATTTATTTTCACGGTTTCCGGAAGAAAAATACAGAAAATACATGGAAAACCGGCTGAAAATGGAAAAGCATTCAATGCGGCGCCAATATATGGAAATCCGGCGCGTTTGACTTTTGAATGAATGAACCCCCATTGCAAAGGAGCTGCCCTTCGCAATGGGGGATGTTCTATGGATTTTTCACTATTTCCTCATAAAAGACACCCAATTGTCCGATGTAATGGGGCTTCCAGGGACGGTTTTTGCCGCAGTAGTGAATGACCACCGTATTCTCCCGTACCCAGTCCAGATTGTGGCGGGGATTTTTGGGATTGGTGTTGTAGATGTTCAGAATGCGGTCGCTGAGGTTATATTTCTGGGTATCCGCCAGCAGGATTTTGTCCCCGTGCAGGACGGTCAGCAGATCCTGATCCGGAAGCCAGAAGGAGTCTATTTCCTGAAGAGCCGTCCGGCGGATCTCATCCATGGTCAGGTTTTCCCGCAGGGCGGGCAGATTCAGCACCATAACACCGGTGTTGACATAGGGGGAACCATCCGGCACATTCAGCCGCCGGTCATTTAGCTTTGTCAGAGCTTCCCGGATGTGGGTGCAGGCAATGTAGTAGTTGCCTTGAAAATCCATGGTGTACAGCTCTTTCAGAGGATTGATCACCAGCGTGTCCACGTCCAGATATAAAATCCGGTCCAGCTCCTCCGGCAGCAGCAGCGGGGCGGCCAGACGGTAATAGATCTGCCGCGGGTAGCGGCTGCTTTCCGGAAAACCGTCAAAATTCCCGGCATCTACGCTGAGAAAGCGGCAGGAGACCCGGTCGCTGACCGCACGGACGGCGTCCATATCCGCATCCGTCAGGTCGGAGTGGAGAATATAGGCATCATAGCGCTCTTCACCGCCGTTTTCCACAATGGAGCGAAGACATTGACACAGCAGGGGCCGGAATTTTGGGTTGATGCAGAACAGTAGATTCATTTGTTCAGCAGCTCCATGAATTCATCGCCGGTGATGGTCTCCTTCTGGTAGAGGTACTTGGCCAGAGCTTCCAGCTTATCCCGATTTTCCTTCAAAAGGTTCAGGGCCTTTTCATGCTGCTGCTTGACGGTTTCCACCACCAGAGCGTCGATCTTCGTCTGGGTTTCGGCAGAGCAGGCCAGGCTGCTGTCGCCGCCCAGATACTGATTGGTAACGGTTTCCAGTGCTACCATATCGAAGCTGTTGCTCATACCATAGCGGGTGATCATGGCCCGGGCCAGCTTGGTGGCCTGCTCGATGTCGTTGGAGGCACCGGTGGAGATGGTCCCCAAAGCCACTTCTTCCGCGGCCCGGCCGCCGGTCAGGGTAGCAATCTTGTTTTCCAGCTCTTCTTTGGTCATCAGGTAGTGGTTGCCCTCTTCCACCTGCATGGTGTAGCCCAGAGCGCCGGAGGTCCGGGGGATGATGGTGATCTTCTGCACCGGGGCGGAGTGGGTCTGCAAGGCGGCAACCAGAGCGTGGCCGATCTCATGGTAGGAAACGGCCATTTTCTCCTTGTCGGTAAGAATGGCATTCTTTTTCTGGTAGCCCGCGATAACGGTCTCGATGGATTCTTCCAGATCTGCCTCGTTGGCGGCTTTCCGGCCGTCCCGGACTGCCCGGAGGGCGGCTTCGTTGATAATGTTGGCCAGTTCCGCGCCGCTGGCGCCGGAGGCCATCCGGGCGATGGTCTCAAAATTCACGTCCTCGGCCAACTTTACCTTCTTGGCGTGGACCTTCAGAATGGCCTGCCGGCCCTTCAGGTCCGGCAGCTCCACCGGTACCCGCCGGTCAAAACGGCCGGGACGGGTCAGGGCCGGGTCCAGAGACTCGGGCCGGTTGGTGGCCGCCAGAATCATGACCCCGGAGTTCCCCTCAAAGCCGTCCATTTCCGTCAGCAGCTGGTTTAAGGTCTGCTCCCGCTCGTCGTTGCCGCCGTAGGCTCCGCCGGAACGCTTCTGGCCGATGGCATCAATTTCGTCAATGAAGACGATACAGGGAGCCTTTTCCTTGGCCTGCTTGAACAGGTCCCGGACCTTGCTGGCACCCATGCCCACGAACATTTCCACGAACTCCGAGCCGGAGATGGAGAAGAAGGGCACATCCGCCTCACCGGCCACGGCCTTGGCCAGCATGGTCTTGCCGGTACCCGGAGGGCCTACCAGCAGCACGCCCTTGGGCATGGTGGCACCGATCTCCCGATATTTGGAGGGGTCGTGGAGATAGTTGACGATTTCGGACAAGCTCTCCTCTGCCTCGTCCACACCGGCCACATCGGAAAACCGGATGCCGTCAGAGGATTTGACATAGACCTTGGCGTTGGATTTGCCCATATTGAAGGACATGGCGTTGGGGCCGCCCATCTTGTCCATCATCTTCCGGGACAGGATCTGGCCCAGGCCGATGAAGATCACCAGGGGCAGCACAAAGGACAGCAGAGCGGACAGCAGGGGAGAGGTCTCCTCTACGATTTCGCTGCTGAACTGTGCTCCGGCGTCATACAGCCGCTGCGTGCGGTCCGGATCATCCATGATGCCTGTTTTGTAAATCTGGGTCTCGTCTTTGTTGGTGAAGAGAATCTGATTGTCCTCAATTTCCACCCGGCCGATCTCTTTCTTTTCGGTCATGGACATGAAGGTGCCGTAGTCCACTTCCTTGATCTGCGCATTTGTGATCATGGGCATGACCAGAAGATTGAACAGCAGCAGCACCACCAGCACAATACCATAGTAATAGGCCAATGGCTTTTTTGGTTGCTTTACTTCATTCATGGGTTTCCTCCTCAGGCTTTATTGTTTGACAGCTTATATTTTTCCAGTTTTTCCCGCATTTCCTTCAGACGTTCCTCAAGGGAATGCTCGTCATGGAAGGGCCGGAAGAAATTGTACTTGAAACGCTTGTTGCTTGCCTCGAAATTCTCCCGGATGTGCTTCTTGACCGCCTCGTAGCGGACAACCATCCGGTTCTCCTCGGCGAAGGCCTTGAGCTTGACCACCAGGTTGGCGGAATGACACACGTCAATAATGAAGACGCCGAAGAACATACCGATGAAGAAAGAGAAGGCCAGATTCCGGGACAGCCAGTCCAGAGCGCCCAGCACATAGGGGTGTACAAAGAAGTAATACAGAGCCCCCAACACAGCCCAGAAGAAGGAGAACAGCGGGCAGATCAGGCCCTGAATGTTTCCCCACAGGTTGGAGTAGTCCCAGAGCATGACCTTGAAGTATTTCAGACAGAACAGGCCCGCAATGTATTCGATCAGCGTCATGCCGATGGCCATGGCGATGAACAGCACGATTCTGTTCCATACGGGGTCCGTGATCCAGCCGTATTTTTCCAGGCTTGCCAGCAGGTACAGCGTACACAGGCCGAAGCCGTAGATGGGAAGGTAGGGCCCGGTGCAGAAGCCGGGGTTTACCCACTTCTTGTTGTGGTGAACGATGTTGCGGAACAGAAGCTCAATCACCCAACCGGTGACACTGCCGATAAAGAACAGGCAGGCCAGGGTCAGAAATACATTCATAATAGATCCTCCTAACATTTCTTTCCTTTTTTATTAGTTTTATCACGGAAAACCTGTACAGTCAACAACATTTTTCTTTTTCTATAAGTTCACATTCTGTTCAAAAACAGTTGAGAAAGAATTGAGATTTGCCCGATAGAATACCGGACAACAAAATAGGATGGGCAGACAAATTGAGGGTTTGCCGAATTGACAATTGACAATTGACAGTTGACAATTAAGGAATTTCCTTCGGAAATAATTCAAAAATAATTTTAATTCGTCCCGAAGGGACACCATAATTGTCAATTGTTCATTGTCAATTGTCA
>Ga0129316_1000408_pt1 | contig 24830 bp, 24 predicted proteins | sample Cm1ome_2_FD_94429 | JGI IMG/M metagenome (GOLD analysis project Ga0129316, IMG submission 94429) | Eastern black-and-white colobus group fecal microbial communities from Wisconsin, USA - Cm1022B metagenome | ecosystem: Host-associated > Mammals > Digestive system > Large intestine > Fecal...
CCCATCATTCTGATCCTTCTGCGGCTGCGCAAGGGCGGAAAGCCCGGTCTTATCTTCCGGGAACTGACGCTGACGGACGAATACGGACGTCCTTCCGAAGAATACAAATCCATCTACCATATATAGAATAGGAGGCCCCTATGGCCGGAATGCTGTATCTCGTCCCCACCCCTATCGGGAACCTGGGAGACATCTCCAAACGCGCCCGGGAAACCCTGGAGAGTGCGGACTTCATTGCCGCCGAAGACACCCGGGTGACGCTGAAGCTCCTGAACCATCTGGAACTGAAAAAGCCCCTTGTAAGCTACTATGAACACAACAAGTCCTTCAAGGGCGAGAAAATTCTGGATAGGATTTTGTCCGGGGAGACCTGCGCTCTGGTCTCCGACGCCGGAAGCCCCGCCATCTCCGACCCCGGCGAGGATCTGGTCAAACAGTGCGCCGCCGCGGGCATTACCGTCTGCGCCATCCCCGGTCCCTGCGCCGCCATCACCGCCCTGAGCATTTCCGGCCAGTCTACCGGCCGGTTCTGCTTTGAGGGCTTTCTGTCCACCGCCAAGAAAAGCCGCCGGGAACACCTGGACAGCTTAAAAGCCGAGCAGCGGACCATGATTTTCTACGAAGCTCCCCACAAGCTGCTATGCACCCTGCAGGATATGGCAGAGGTCTTTGGCCCTGACCGGCCCATCAGCCTCTGCCGGGAGCTGACCAAGCTCCACGAGGAGGTCATCCGGACTACTCTGGGCGAGGCTGTCGCCAAATACACCGAGGCACCCCCAAAGGGCGAATTCGTCCTGATTATTGCCGGTGCCCCGGAGGAGGTCAAAGAAGCCCCCTCCGAAGCTGACGCCGCCGTCCGGGTAAAAGAACTGCTTTCCCAAGGTCTTTCCCGCAAGGATGCGGTAAAGCAGACCGCCACCGAGCTGGGGCTGCCCAAAAACACCGTTTACGCTCTGGCGTTGGAAGAAGAATAACTCTATAAAAAAGCACCGGGAAGGTCCGATTGTTCGGCTTCCCGGTGCTTTTTATAATTCTTTTCTTTTGAATATGATTTGATTGGATATGTGACCCTCTGATTTTTCGTTGTTGGATTCTATTGGGTATCTCTTAACTGTTCCACAATGCTGCATCTGGCAGTGTGATTATACATAACATCGGGGATCAGCCATCCCAACAGCGCAAAAATCGGTATGGCAAGCAAAACAGGAGCGATTATAAACCTTGCGCTGAAGAACCAGAATATCTGCTCCAGAAGATCACCAAGCAGAGGATTCAGCACGAAAGAAAGAACAAGTGCTGCGGCGGCGGAACTGAGTGCATAAAACAATCCCTCGTAGATCAGCATAGCTCTTAACTGTTTGTTGGTCATACCCACTGCCTGTAATACCGCAAATTCTCTCTTTCGAGAAAGGATTCCCGTCATAATGGCATTGAAGAAGTTGAGGACACCTACAAGCCCAATGATGGCGCAGAGCAGGCCGCCCAGCAGCAGGAACATATTCTGATAGCTCTTAAATTCTGCACGGAGGGTGGTCTTGCTTTCGTACATCAGCGGCGATACATCATTGGCTGTAAGTTCCGCCAGGTAGCTTTCCGCGGCATCTTCGGCAGCAGTGTCCGGGGTATCGAACAGCCAGAACAAAGGGACAGGCTCTTGTTGACTGTCCTGCGCCAGCTTTGTCACAGGCAGAACATAGCGGTATCCAAATGTGCCATATCGGTAACTTATGGAGTGCGGTATCGTCACATAGGCACAGATGGTATAGTCCACATCATGACTTTCCGCAATATAATATTCCAGATATTCTTGGGGTGTGGTTGCATCACATTTTTTCCCCGTTCGACTGTCGATGTAATAGCCATCCTCCACATAGCTGATGGTCTGTGTAGAACCGATACGCGGGTATTGTTCCGAAATGGACACCTTGCCGTAATCGTCCGTATCAACAGCCATGGCAATTGCATTGCTGCCTTCCTGAAACAGAGGCGCCAGATCTCCCTCTACAACCGTCAGCTTTTCAAACAGGCTTTCGTCCAATCCCTCGATCTGGGCTTCAGCACCAACCAGCTCTCCCCGGCGGGCCGCCATGGCCAGTTCCGATTCCAGCGTTTCCGAGAAACCGAATCTGGAACGCTCTGCACGCCATGCTTCTTCGGTCATCCAACAGTTTGCTCCCATCAACTGATAGCCACTACCTGAAAGAGATTCAGAAGTATTTGCTTTGATTTGTTCAATCTGCTTCTGAGAGAGATAGCTTCCAGAGCGATTGTACCGAAAATAGTCCGTAGAGCTGACGATAAAGTCCGCACAGGTCTGCTTGGCCAGATACTTTTCCATATCAAAGCCCCCGGTAAATGTAACCAGGATGTTGAGAAGTACCACGGAAAGAGAAAGAGAGATCACCACAAGAACCGTTTTTCTTTTATTGCGACCCAAATTGGCAAATGCCATCTGATATACTTTTGCGCCACGGGTGGTGCGTTTTTTCTTTTTGCTTTTTACAGTTTCCGTATACTTTGTCGCTTCCACCGGAGAGACCTTTGAAGCGATTTTCCCCGGACGGGCGCAGGAGAGCATCACTGTAAGGAGCGCAAACAGCGCAGAAGCGAGGAAAATGAGCGGTGAAGTGCTGACGGTAGAAACGCCGGCACCCAAAGTGGTCCGAGCCATTACGACAGGTGTCAGAAACGCACCGACACCGTATCCAAACAGCAATCCGGCGGGAATGCCTGCAACACACAAAAACAGTGCCTGCAGGCTTATAATGCGTTTCAGCTGCCGGGGGGTGACACCGATGGTTTTCAGCAAACCATAGAATCGAATATCCCCGGTAACGGAAATCTGAAAAATGTTGTAGATGATGAGATACCCTGTGAAAATCACCAGCGCAAGGAAAGCGACAATCGCCAGGAGCGTTGCTGCATCCATGCTTTCGCCAAGCTGAGAAGATGTATAGCCCCAGTTTACACCGATGCGTACAAGCTCCCCTTCCCCCGTTTCGTCCCAGGCATACCCCAAATCCAGATCCACCTGCTCCATCTGTCCCCGGATGTTGATGCCGGATGCCAGCATCACATTCAAATCAACACGGAACGGTTCCAGTCCCTTGGACAGGGCTTCGGCTTCGATTTCCTTTGCATATTCTTCGCTGATATTGATATAGTGAACGGGACTGATATCATCATATTCCCACCAGCCAACCAGAGTAAATGTATCTGTTTTCTCATAAGGCATTGCAGATAAAGAACCCACCGTAAAGGACAGCTCAATTTTCGCACCCAATTCAGGCGCAACACCCAACAGCTTTAAGGCATAGGTATCCATGGTGATTTCCTTTTTTCCTTGCGGTTTATGGCCCACGGTTGGTGTCGCAAAACTCCATTCGGTGCAATTGTCATCCATGAAGCTGACCTCAGCGGGGGCTTTCGCAAAAATCCCACTGTCCATATAGCCAATGCTTATGCGTTTGCCGGTGGCTTTAACGTTTGGGTGGGCTGATATATTCTTGATCTGTTCTTCGGTCACTTCCTTAAAGGTTCCGTGGCAGTAACCGCCAACCTGACGGAACGTATACATTTCATAGCTGGAATTAAGAGACATGACGATGGTAAACAGCGCGGTAAACAGCAGCGCAGTCAGGGCAATGGCGATGATTGCAATCATGTTGCGCTTCCGGGATGCCCATAAAAAACGCCAACTTAATTTCCGGATACATTTTCTGTTTTTGACATTCATCTTCGCCACCTCCTGTTAGTTCCGGGTGACGATCCGTCCATCTTCGATACGGATAATGCGGTCTGCCATCTGCGCAATTTCTTCGTTGTGGGTGATCATTACAATGGTCTGGGCGAATTTCTGGCTGGTGACTTTCAAAAGGCTCAATACATCCTGGCTGGTTTTGGAATCCAGATTGCCTGTGGGTTCGTCCGCAAGAATGATGGCAGGAGCTGCGGCCAATGCACGGGCAATGGCTACCCGCTGCTGCTGACCACCGGAAAGCTGGCTGGGCAGAGCATCCAGCTTTTGCTCCAGTCCCAGTGTCTGCACGATCTGCTGAACAAAATCCTTGTTGACTTTGCCACCGTCCAGTTCAATGGGAAGAACGATGTTTTCATACACATTCAGCACCGGAACAAGATTGTAGCTCTGAAATACAAAGCCGATTTTTCTGCGGCGGAAGATGGTCAGGGCTTCCTCTTTCAAGGAGAAAATATTCTGTCCGTCCACCAGGACCGTGCCGCCGGTAGGGCGGTCCAGCCCGCCCAGCATGTGCAGCAGCGTGGATTTGCCGGAGCCGGATGTGCCGACGATTGCCACAAATTCGCCTTGCTCCACACTCAAATCAACGCCGTCCAGCGCATGAACCGCATTGTTACCGGAGCCATAAATCTTTTTCAGGTTCTTTGCCTGTAAAATTTCCATAAACGGGTACCTCCATGAAAAAATCTGTATGGATGCAAAGAAATCATCCTTTGATACATACAGATTATGGCATAGGATTCTTTCCACATTCTTTCCGGCGGGAAATGAAATCTAACAGTTTTGAAAGAATGGATGCTATTTCGGCAGAAACACAGAAAAAGTGCTTCCTTTGCCGGGAACGGAAGCAACCTTGATATAGCCGCCCTCGCAGGAAATGATCTGCCGTGCTAAATACAAGCCGATTCCAACGCCCTCCTGTTCCCCCGCATTCTTTGAACGGTAAAACCGGGTAAAGATTTTGGCTCGTTCACTTTCCGGGATGCCAGGGCCGGTATCCGATATATCGATTCTCGCAAACATTTCATAGCTTACAGCAGAAATCGTGATCACGCCATGCTCTGTATATTTGATGGCATTGTCTACCACATTCGCCAGTGCTTCTGCTGTCCATTTCATATCAAATATTGCAGAAGTATCTGTATCATGCAGTTGCAAAGACAGTCCTTTTCTGGCAGCTTTGGCAGCATATTGTTCCGCGATACCCCGAAGCAGTGGCTGCAATGCCGTGGGCTGCGGTGACAGAGAAAGAATCCCATTCTCCAGCCGGGACAGCTTTACAAGCGAATCAATTAAAAATCGCAATTTTTCTGCCTGATTGTACAGTGCCTCCACATTTGCTTTTGCCGATGGGGGAAGATCTTCTTCCATCAGGAGTTCACTGTATAACAGCAGGTTTACAATCGGCGTTTTTGTCTGATGCGAAATATCCGCAATCAGGGATTTGATTCGATCCTTTTCCTGTGCCACATTCCGTGAAGAAGTTTCTGCCGCGGAAAGGTAATGCGCAAACCTCGTTTCCAATGCAGACAGTTTGCTTTCATCAAAACCGCTTTCAGAAAAGGAGCCGGCCATGGCAGCATCCAACATTTTCTCGATTGCTTCCATGGTTTTTCTGGTTTTTCTGTGATTCCAATACACAATAACTGCCGCCGTCAGAAAACACAGCAGGATAACAGCAATTCCCATCTCATTCCTCTTTCTTTACCCAGCTATACCCGATTCCATAAACAGTCTTGATATATTCCTGTGCGCCAAGTTTGTCTCTCAAACGCTTGATCGTAACTGACAGTGCGTTTTCATCCACATATTCCGCACCGTCTGTCCAAATCCGGTCTACAAGGTCTCCTCGGGTCATGGTCCGGCCTCGGTTTTCCACAAGCAAGCGCAGTAATTTTTGCTCCGTTTTGCTCAATTCCACCTTGGCTTCCCCTGCACAAAAGGTCATGGTTCCAAAGTCAAAGGAAAAATGATCGATCTGAATCGGTGTATTTTTATGGATGGTCATTTTCTTTCGCAGTTGGGTATTGACCCTTGCCCGCAAAACCGAAAGAGAAAAGGGCTTGGTAATGTAGTCGTCAGCACCTCGTTCCAATCCGTCTACGATGTCCAGATCGGTATCATTGGCAGTCAGCAGAATGACAGGAACAGCGGGCGTGTTTTCCTTGACCTCCCGGAGCAGTTCAAGCCCGCTGCCATCCGGCAGATTGATATCCAACAAAATCAAGGATACACCGCCGAAAAGCAGCTGCTCCCTGGCCGTTTTCAAGTCCTGGCAGGAAATGATCTGCCGATTCTCTGCTTTCAGTGCTTTGCATAAGCCCTGATTCAAACCAATATCATCTTCAACGATCAATAATTGCTCCATCTGTCTCACGCCCTCATTACTCAGTGCTTCCCTGATTATTCTCACAACTCTGAAAGATACTGTATTTTCTGACGATTATACCCCAAGACGCCCCTATAATCAATGCCGTTCTTTTTTTCAGACCCCGGCATAGGCTTGTTTCAAAGGGGGCGGGAACATGGTTTTGGGGTGGATCTGGACAGGTCTGATCGCCGTGAGCATTCTTTCGGCAGCGCTGACGGGCAAGGGGGAACTGCTGGCAGGCGCCGCCATGAAGGGGGCCCAGTCCGGGGTGACGCTGACGGTCTCCATGGCCGGGGCCGTGTGCCTGTGGTCCGGGGTCGGAACGCTTTTGGAAAAAAACGGCGCCATGGGCCTGCTTTCAAAGCTGCTCTCCCCTGTTCTGGGACACATCTTTCCGGACAGCCGGAAGGACAAGGTCCTTCGCGGGTATCTCTGTGGGAATATCTGCGCGAACCTTCTGGGGCTGGGCAATGCCGCCACCCCCATGGGTATTCAGGCAGCCAAACGGCTGAAAACGCCGGGGTCCGATACCGCCGGGGACCAGCTGTGCCGGCTGGTGGTTCTGAACACCGCCTCCATTCAGCTGCTGCCCACCAATGTAGCCGCCGTCCGGGCGGCGTTGGGCTGCCCGCGGCCCTTTGACATTCTCCCGGCGGTGTGGCTCACCAGCCTGCTCTCCGCCGGTTTGGGCGTCGCCGCGGCGGCGGTTTTGGGAAAGCTGTGGCAAAAATGACGGACTACCTGATTCCCGCTATTCTGCTGCTGGCCTCCGCCGTTTCTCTGCGCAAAAAGGAAAACAGCTATGCCCTGCTGCTGGAGGGGGGTGCGGAAGGGCTGAAGCTCCTGAAGGACATCCTGCCAACCCTCATTCTGCTGCTTACCGCCGTGGAGCTGTTCCGGGCCTCCGGGGCGGCAGATCTGCTGCAGAGGCTTTGCGCACCCCTGTTCTCCCGTCTGGGAATCCCGGCGGAATGCGCCGTGCTGGTGCTTATCCGCCCCATCAGCGGCAGCGCCGCTCTGGCTGTGGGCACAGACCTGATGCGAACCTACGGCGTGGATTCTCAAATCGGCCGCACGGCGGCGGTAATGCTGGGCTCCACAGAGACCACCTTTTACACCATCAGTGTCTACTTCGGCGCGGCGGGCATTCAGTGCACCCGCTATACCCTTCCCGCCGCCCTGTTTGCGGACCTGGTGGGGTTTACCGCCGCCGCCTGGACCGCAAAGCTGTTTTTCTGAGGATGCAAAAACGTTCGATCCAAAAACCTGGACCGAACGTCTTTTGCGCGTTATTGCACCTTTTGAACGCTGTCCGCCAGTTGTTGCAGCTGGTCAGCGTCCATGCTGTCCGCGGTGATCTGAAAGACCATCTTGTTCTCCCAATCCACCCAGACGATGTGTCCCTGGGTTACCGCGGCAGGCATTCCCTGAACCGTTGTAGCTTCTCCGCCGCCGTTCATTTCGAGAATTGTATCCGGAGTCTCAGGAACCGGCTCTGAATCATGGGCAGTGTCGCCTTCCTTCTCCCCATTCAGCAGGAAGGTTTCATATTCCAGTTCCACTGTGGTATTTTTCTTGGCATCAATGTACCAGCGATACACGTAGGCGAACCAACCGCCGCCATCTTCCTTGGGGCTGGCAATAAACTCCGTCTCCGGGTAATTTTCCGGCAGACCGGTGATCTGATAGTCCCCCAGCTCCTCCAGCGCCAGCTGATAACGGTCTTCATTGGTGGGTTTCAGGTCCGGATCCGGCTGGACGCTCTCGGCCACCCGCATCAGATCCAGCTCCGTGTCTCCCGTCAGCAGCATGAATCCAACGCCCCGCTCCTCATCCGTCCAGAGCAGCACCCGCTCACCGCCGGTGCAGGTATACAGTGTTCCGGGAATGCTCCCCACAGTGATGCTTTCTTCTTTCGTGACGCTTTCAAGCACCAGGTCGGTGGCGTTGTCTCCCCGGGTCGTCTCCAGCACAAGTGCGCTTTCGTCCGATGCCGTTGCGAAGTGCAGTGTCTGGTGTCCATAGGCCTTGGCACTGACAAAACGTAGATGGTAACCCTCCGGAAGCCAGGTGGGGCAATACGTTTGCAGGCCCTCATAGGTATCGGCAGTCGATTGGAAATTAATCTCCGCCTCATAGGGTGCAGTGGCATTTGCTTCTACGCTTTCCCCGGTCCCTTGCATATACCGCTTGGTATTCAGCTGAATTCTCGCCGTTACCGCATAGGCTGTAACGCCCAGCAGGCTGACAAGTGCAGCCGCGATCAAAAAATACCGAAGCTTACCGCTGTGCTTTTTCATAGAAATATCCTCCTTGTTTGGAGCGTCCGCCATAGCAAGATATCGATCCTCAATGCCGCTCATTGCGCTGTAAAGGTCCTTTCCGGTCATTGTGTATAGCCCTCCTTTTCCAGAAACCGTTTCAGTTCCGACCGAAGCTTTTTCAGCCGGTATTTTACCTGGTACTCCCGCATATCGTACTTTCTCCCCAACTCCGCCGCTGTCCGATTATAGTAGTATCGGCCCACAAACAGGGCGCAGTCGGTTCCGCTCAGGCGGGACAGGAACCAGTTCAGGGTCTTCGTCAGCTCCCGCTGTTCGGCACGCATCTCAGGCTGCGCGGCCGGGTCCGGAATGCACTCCTCCAGCTCGGAAATGGCGACCTCCGCAAAGGCGGAACGCTTTTGGGCGTTCCCATAATCAAACCGGCTCAGGGCCAGATTGCGGGTAATGCGGGATAAGTAGTATTTGAGCGCTTTTGGCACCTCCGGTGGGATCTTGTTCCAGGCCGCCAGATAGGTATCGTTTACGACTTCCTCGGAATCCTCCGGGACGGAAAGAATCCGCCCGGCAACACTCCGCAAAAACCGGCCATATTTTCGGTCCGTCTGCGAAACGGCTTCCTCAGAGCGCTGAAAGAAAAGCTCGATGATCTGTAAATCTTCCATGGGTTACTCCTTGGGTCACTCTTTTTGATGTAAGGCCTTACATCCATACAGTAGGATTTTCACGCTCGGACGGAGAAATTTTTCCAAAACAAAAAGACGTGACCGCAAACGTCACGCCTTTCTGGTTTCCGGGCTGGCTGCCCGTATCCGGTGGGATTCCCCGGTCATTCTGTTTTCTGCTTTCCGGCCCCCCGGGAGCGTCTTCTTCTCCGGCGGCGGGGGCGCTCCTCGGGGTCAGCCTTTTCGGCCCGGCGGGCGTAGGCCTCGGCGGCCTCGGAGGTAGCCTCATAGGTCAAGCGGCTGACCCGCACCATGCCGTCCGGCTGCTCGCTGAGCCGGATACGGATCAGGAACTTCCCGTGCTCCGGGCAGGCAGCCAGATCCATGTACCGGTGGCCCGGCTGTGCGAACCAACGGGAGCCCAGCATCTGCCGCCCGCACTCCGGGCAGAGATTTTCCGGCCCGGACATGGCGGCCAGAGCCGCGGTCTTATCCGGCAGATCCCGGAAGACCTCCCGCTGGATGCAGCCGGGCAGCTCTGCCCCATGGAAGCCGTTTTCATGGTTCCGCAGAGCTGTGTCATATTCCAGTTTTCCACGCTCCAGGTCCAGCCTTGCGCAGATCAGCGCCGTATGATAGGCATCTCCCAGGGCGTCATGGGCGGGGCGGCTGGCTTCAATGCCGCAGATCTCCATGGCGGTCTTCAGGGCCTTTTGGGAGGTGGAGCCGTCGGTCTGGGCATTGAAAATCATCTGGGCGTTATACCAGCGGCCTGTCCAGCTTTCATCCAGCCCGTACAGCCGCAGATTCTCCCGGAGAATGCCGATATCGTCAAACCCCCAGGTCAGGAAAGTGATATCCTCGCCGCACCAGCCACGGAACCTCTCCACGGCCTCCGGAAAGGGCACCCCCTCCTCCCGCAGCCGGGTCTCCTTGATGCCCGTCAGCTTGCTGACCCGGCGGTTCAGGTGCCGGTAGACCTTGGGCCGCACCATGATCTGGAACTCATCCGCAACCTGTCCCGCTTCCGTGACCCGGACGGCGCCGATCTGGATGATCTCCCCCCGGATGGCAACGGGAAGCTGCTTCTGGGAAGAAGGGGACCCGGGCCAGGGCTGATTCCATTCCATATCCAAAACGATATAATCCATCATGAAAACCTCTTGATTCCGTCTTTTTTTGTATCATACCACACATATGCCGCTTCTGTAAATATGTTCTTCCGAAAACTTCTGAAATTATTCCGATTGCATTTCCCCGAAAGATGTATTATACTTAGGGTAGGGTTTGTAGGATTTCCCATGTATTCCCGGATTCGACCCATTTTGATTTGTTGATTCTGTGTAAACTCAGGAGGTAAAAACCCATGCCGAATACCAAGGAAGCTGCCGTAACCGAACCGGCAGAAAAGCCCGCCAAAAAGCGCGGAGCAAATAAAGCGGCCGCCGACGCCCCCAAGAAGCGCGCGTCCTCCAAGGCCGCTTCCCGAACCAAAGAAACCGCCCCGGAGGTGAAGTCTGCCGAAGCGCCCAAACGTCAGCGCGCCAGAAAGGCACCCGCGCCAAAGGCTGAAGATATTACAATGCCGGAGACAGCCCCCCAGCTGCCCAGAGAATCGGCCCAGGAAGCACCGGCGGAGGACATCTCCGCGCCGGAAACCCCCGTTTTGGAAATGCCCATCGAAACTGCCCCGGAAACGGCTGAAACCGTTCCGGAACCCATTCAAGAGGAGGCCAAATCTATGCCTGAACCCTATTTCGCACCCCAGCCCGGCCCCAGAAGAAGCGTCGTCTTCATCGGCTCGGAATGCTATCCCTTTGTAAAAACCGGCGGTCTGGCAGACGTGATGTATGCCCTGCCCAAGGCTCTGTCCCGGATGAACTGCGATGTGAAAGTCATTCTTCCCCGCTATGCCTGCATTCCCTGGGAGTACCAGTGCAAAATGGTCTACCGGGGCGAATTCCAGATGCCCCTGTGCAGCGACGGCCGCAGCTTTTATGTAGGCATCATGGAATACGTCTGGGACGGCGTTGTCTATGATTTCATTGACAACCAGGAATTTTTCTCCGACGGCAACCCCTACACCAGCATCATTGGGGATATCCCCAAGTTCTGCTTCTTCTCCAAGGCCGCTTTGGCGGCCCTGAACTACATGGACTGGATTCCGGATGTGATCCACTGCCACGACTGGCAGGCGGCGCTGGTGCCCGTATATCTGCGGACCCTGTTCCAGACCACGCCCCTGAGCCGGGCCAAAACCATGCTGACTATCCACAATCTGCGCTTCCAGGGTGTTTATAACATCCCCACCATCCGCTACTGGTCCGGGCTTCCGAACTTCGTATTCAACAAGGACGCCCTGTCCCAGAACTGGCTGGACGCCAATATGCTCAAGGGCGGCCTGACCTACTGCAATATGATCACCACCGTCAGCAATACTTACGCCGGAGAGATTCAGACCCCGGAGTACGGTGAAACATTGGATGCCCACCTGCGCTACCACTCCGGCAAGCTGCGGGGCATCGTCAACGGCATTGACTACGACATCTGGAACCCCTGGACGGATCCCATGCTGCACACCAACTATGACATCACCAACGTCCTGCCCCGGAAGAAGGAGAATAAGCGGGCATTGCAGGAGGAGCTTGGGCTATGGCAGGACGACCACAAGTTTGTCATTGGCCTGATCTCCCGGCTGACCAACCAGAAGGGGCTGGATCTGGTGAACGCCATTCTGCCCCAGATCATGGACGAGCACACCCAGGTTGTTGTCCTCGGCACCGGCGACAAGGGCTATGAGGATGCTTTCCGGTACTATGAAAACGCCTACAGGGGCAACCTCTGTGCCAACATCATGTATGACGAAGGCCGGGCCCATCGGATCTACGCCGGCGCGGATGCCCTGCTTGTGCCCTCCAAGTTCGAGCCCTGCGGCCTGACCCAGCTCATCGGTATGCACTACGGCACCATTCCCATCGTCCGGGAAACCGGCGGCCTGAAGGACACCGTGCAGCCCCACAACGAATTCACCCACGACGGCAACGGCTTCACCTTCGACCGATACGATCCGGGCCTTCTGCTGGACGCCATCAACCGGGCCAAGACCTTCTATTTCACCAACCGCTACTGCTGGGACGAAATGGTCCAGCGGGATATGGACAAGAACGTATCCTGGGAAAATTCCGCCTGGCAGTACCGCAACCTGTACCTGGAGCTGACGGCAGACCGGGGGTAACTGCCGGGGTTCCGCTTCAAAGGCAATAACCATTTCGGGGGTGCCGCAACTTGTAAGTTTGCAGCACCCCCGCAGTTTTGCAGCCGTCTTTTACAGCGTCGCAAAAAAATAGATTACCCCATAGACCACCGAGGCGCTGAGTCCATAGACGATGACCGGCCCCGCTATGGTGAACATTTTGGCCCCCACGCCCAGAACAAAGCCCTCCGTCTGAAACTCCACGGCCGGGGCAGCAATGGCGTTGGCAAAGCCTGTGATGGGAACCAGTGTCCCGGCCCCCGCAATTTTGGCGATATCGTCATACAGGCTCAATCCCGTCAGCAAAGCGGAAAGGGCAACCAGCGTCATGGAGGCGGCCGTCCCCGCGTCCTGCTTTTCGGCTCCCATGGTGCCGTAAAGCGTCATCAGGCATTGCCCCAGCAGGCAAATCAGCCCGCCGATGACAAAGGCAAACAGGCAGTCCTTCCCGATATGGGATCTGGGGCTGATTTCCTTTACGAGCTTGGCATATTGTTTTTGAGTCATACAAATCCCTCCTGCTCACAGGGTGCCCATTCTTGTGAAAAAAACTCTTTCTTGAAAACCTGGAACAGCTTTGCTACAATAAGGGAAACGAGGTGAAGTCATGGAGATTCTATACAGCGACGCGGATATTCTGGTCTGCGTCAAGCCCGCCCGGGTGCTGTCTACGGACGAGCCGGGGGGACTGCCGGAGCTTGTTCGGCAGGCATTGGGAGACGAAAAAGCGGATGTGCGGACGGTCCACCGGCTGGACCGGGTGGTCGGCGGTCTGATGGTGCTGGCCCGGAACGCTGCCAGCGCTTCGGAGCTTTCCCGGCAGATCCGGGAAGGGTCCTTTGGGAAAGAATATCTGGCCGTCGTCCATGGCGCACCGCAGGAGCACTCCGGCACCTTCCGGGACCTCCTTGGCCGGGACAAAGCCCGGCGCATGACCTTTGTAGCGGATAAAGAAGCCCGAGGAATCCAGGAAGCGGTTCTGGACTATGCAGTCCTGAAAACGGCGGAGCAGATGAGCAAGGTCCGCATCCGTCTGCATACAGGCCGCACACACCAGATCCGGGTGCAGTTTGCCAGCCGCGGAATGCCGCTGGTGGGAGAGCGGAAGTATTCCGAAAGGAACGATCCCTGCGAGATTGCCCTCTGGTCCTGCCGTCTGACCTTTGCCCACCCCGCCACCGGCGAAAAAATGGAATTTTCCAAGGAGCCGCCCCAGGTGTTTCCCTGGAATGTATTTGTATAAGGAGGCAGAACAATGCCCAATTACGATTTTTTCCAGCACAAAAAATGTGAATATTTTCCCTGCCACAAGGGGGCTGACCCTGAGACCTTCAGCTGCATTTTCTGCTATTGTCCTCTGTACGCCCTGGGAGAAAACTGCGGCGGCAGCTTTACTTATACCAAAGATGGCATCAAGGACTGCTCCCGCTGCCTGCGTCCCCACAGGCGGGAAAACTACAACGCCATCTGTGAAAAAATGTCCGGTATTCTGGAATTGGCAAGAAAGAAGGAGTAACCTTATGGAAAAAATGCAAAAAAAGCTGGGCTTCGGCTTCATGCGTCTGCCCATGAAGGATGGGCAGGCGGACATTCCTCAGACCTGCGATATGGTAGACCTGTTTCTGCGCCGGGGCTTCAACTATTTCGATACGGCCCGGGGCTATCTGGACGGCAAGGCGGAGACGCTGATCCGCACCTGCCTGACCAGCCGTCACCCCAGAGAAAGCTATCTTCTGACGGATAAGCTCTCCGGGAATTACTTCAAAACCGAGGCGGATATTCGCCCGCTGTTTGAAAGCCAGCTGACGGACTGCGGCGTGGATTACTTCGATTTCTACCTGATGCACTCTCAGTGCCGGGAAAATTACGACCATTATCAGCGGTGCCATGCCTATGAGACTGCCTTTGCCCTGAAAGCCGAAGGAAAGATCCGCCATGTTGGCATTTCCTTCCACGATACGGCAGACTTTCTGGACCAGATTCTGACGGAGCACCCGGAGATCGAGATCGTCCAGCTCCAGTTCAACTACCTGGACTATGAAGACCCGGCCATTCAAAGCAGGCTTTGCTACGAGGTCTGCCGGAAGCACGGAAAGCCCGTACTGGTCATGGAGCCGGTCAAAGGCGGCCGATTGACCCAGCTGCCGGAGCAGGCCCAGAAAATTCTGGAGGGCCTTCATGGCGGCAGCAATGCCAGCTACGCCATCCGCTTTGCCGCGGGCTTTGAGGGCATCAAAATGGTGCTCTCCGGTATGAGTTCCATTGAACAGCTCAGGGACAACACGGATTACATGACGGATTTCAAACCGCTGGACGACCGGGAGCGGAAGGCACTTTCCGAAGTCTGTCAGGTGTTCCGGGGTATGCATCTGATCCCTTGCACCGCCTGCCGCTACTGCGAGGCCGGATGCCCCAAGCATATCCACATTCCTGATCTCTTTGCCGTCCTGAACGCCCGCCAGATTTACAGCGACTGGAACGGCGAATTCTATTACGGCGTCCACACCCGGAACGGCGGAAAAGCCTCGGATTGCATAAAATGCGGCCAATGTGAGAATATCTGCCCCCAACATTTACACATCCGGGAGCTGTTGGAGCAGGTAGCGGAAATCTATGACAAAAAGGCGGAATAGCCTCGCCAAACTTGACAGAATTGCCTATGGGCGGTATACTGTCCGCAAAAGAGAGATTGGAGAACCTTTTGTATGCTTGCTTCCGCCCAGGGAAAGAATCTGAACCGCTACATCCCGGACTATGTGCTGTTTGACCTGGAAACCACGGGAATTTCCTGCAATTGCGACGATGTGATTGAAATCTCCGCAGTAAAGGTCCGGGGCGGGGAAATTGTGGACAGCTTTTCGTCCCTGGTCAATCCCGGCAGGCCCATCCCCTGGGCAGCCAGTCAGGTGAACAATATCACGGACGAACTGGTGTCCGACGCCCCGACCATGGAGGAGATCCTTCCGCAATTCCTGGACTTCTTCGGCAACGATATTCTGGTGGGCCACAACATTGAGCGGTTCGACCTGAAATTCCTTGCCCGGGACTGCCGGACCCGGTTCGGCCTGGTACCGGGCAACGACTATGTGGACACCCTGCGCTATGCCCGCTGCCGCCTGGCAGGTCTCCAAACCTACCGGCTGACGGCGCTGGCGGAGCACTATGGCCTTTCCACATCCGGCGCCCATCGGGCCCTGAACGACTGCCGGATGAACCAGCAGGTCTTCGAGCGCCTTGCCCGGGAGCCGGAGACAAACGCCGCCCCGGAGAAGTTCTGCCCCCTCTGCGGCGCCCCCATGACCAAACGCCGTGGCCGCTTCGGCGCCTTCTACGGCTGCACCGGCTACCCATTGTGCCGGTATACGGAGAATATTCCATAATGGCAAAAAAAGGGGCTGTCTCAAAATAGCAAAGTGCCCAAAGAGAACAATGTCATTGCGAACCAGCGCGCACGCTGGTGTGGTACCCCAAGGGTATTTCCTTCGGGCACAATCCCCCCGATTTTCAAACATCTACGTTAGAAAATCCTGGATTTTACGTCTATCCGGGGGATTGCCACACCAGTGACTCGGTCACTGGCTCGCAATGACATTTCATTTTTGGTTATTTTGACCCATTAAAGTGCATAGTGAGACAGCCCCTTCTCTGTTACAGCCTTTCCGCCGCCCTGTTCCAGTTCAGGCGGAAGATGTAGACAACGAAGAGGATGCAGCTGACCGTCCAGGTCAGGGGGTAGGCCCAGGAGATCATGCGGAATTCGTGGATGAATTGCAGAATGACCGTCACATAAATGCTCCGCAGCACGCACCAGCAGCCCAGCATGACCACCATAGGCACCGTGGATTTGCCGCAGCCCCGGAGAACGCCGGCCGCGCAGTGGGCCAAGGCCAGCATGCAGTAAAAGAGCGTGTCAATTCGCGCGTGGATAATGCCGTAGACGATAGCCTCCGGATCGCTGATAAAGAGCTTCAGCAGCTGCGGAATCGAGATGTACAGGATAATGCCAATGATCTCCGCCGCGATCATGGCGGAGAGAACGCCGAAAAGAGAGCCTTTCTTGGCCCGTTCGATGTTGCCCGCGCCCAGATTCTGACTGACGAAAGTGGGAAGCGTCATACTCATGGCAGTCACAGGCAGGAAAGCAAAGCCTTCCACCTTGCTGTAGGCCCCCAGGCCGCTCATGGCGTAGGCGCCGAAGGAATTGACGTTGGACTGAATGACCACATTGCCAAGACCGATCACAGCGTTCTGGACGCCCGTGGGCAACCCCTGCCGGATGATCCGGGACATCATCTCTTTGTCCCAGCGGATAAGGCGCGGATTCAGGCGCAGGTGCTCCTCCGGCTCCCGGAGCATCCGGACCAGACACAGCACCACGCTGAGGCCCTGCGCAATGACCGTCGCCACCGCCGCGCCGGTGACGTCCCAGTGGAATACGGCTACAAACAGCAAATCCAACACCACGTTCGTCGCGGAGGAAATGCCCAGGTAGTACAGCGGCCGCAGGCTGTCGCCCTGGGCCTGCATGATAGACATGCAGATGTTGTACAGCACGATGGTGGTCACACCGCCGAAGTACACCCGGAAATACTGCAAGGAGTAAGGAAGCACATCCTCCGGGGTTTTCATCCAGACCAGCATTCTGGGCACAATCAGCAATCCCGCCACTGTGGCAATGACAGAGGCGGCAATGCCGAAAAAGAAGTCCGTATGGATGGCTTTTTGGGTGTTCGCCTTGTCCTGGGCACCGAAGTAGCGGGAGATGACCACGCCGCCGCCGACACCGATGCCGCTGAAAAAGCCGATGATCATAAAGGTCAGATTGCCGCCGCTGCTGACAGCGGCGAAGGCATTGTTGCTTGCAAAATTGCCAATGACCCAGGCGTCCGCCATATTGTAAAACTGCTGCAGAAGCTGCCCCAGAAACAGGGGCAGCGCAAAGCGCAGAATGGAGTCCGGGATGCTGCCGGAGGTCAGAGATTGGACCTTTTTCAATTGGATGTTCATTCCATTTCCTTTCTGTATCCGTGATTCACGCCCCTGCCTGAAAGCAGGGGCGTGAACAATTATTTCCGTCTCTCCAGAATGGCGTCCAGCAGTTGGGATGCCACCTGATCCTTGCCCATAAGGGGCAGCTCCCGGATACCGTCGGCGGTCAGGATAGTGACCACGTTGGTGTCCACGCCGAAGCCCGCGCCCGCTACCTTCAGATTGTTGGCAGCGATCATATCCAGGTGCTTTTTCGCCAGCTTTTTCTTGGAATTCTCCACCATGTCCCGGGTCTCCATAGAGAAGCCGCAGACAAACAGGCCCGGGTGCCGATGCTCAGCTACCCAGCCTAAGATATCGTCCGTCCGCTCCAGAGGGATGGACATTTCGCCGGGCTGTTTTTTGATTTTGTCCTCAGCGACGTTGGCGGGCCGATAGTCAGCCACGGCTGCGGCTTTGATCAAAATATCCGTTGCCGGCAAGGCTGTTTGCACCGCCTCAAACATATCTCTGGCGGAGACCACATCCACCGTTTTGACACCGGGTACAGGTTTTAGAGCCGTAGGGCCGGAAATCAGGGTCACGTTGGCTCCCCGCAGCATGGCCTCCCTAGCGATGGCATAGCCCATGCGGCCGGTGGAATGGTTGGTGAGGTAACGCACGGGGTCCAGCGCCTCCTGCGTTGGGCCCGCGGTAACGGTGACCCGCAGCCCCGCCATATCCTTTTCCCGGGCCAACTCCATGGCAATGCAGTCCAGAAGTGTTTCCGGTTCCGGCAGCTTGCCGCTGCCAACGTCCTTGCAGGCCAGCATTCCCACGGCAGGTTCGATGATTCCAAAGCCATACCGCTTCAGCCTGGCAATGTTATCCTGAGTAATGGGGTTTTCCAGCATGGCCGTATTCATTGCCGGGGCCACCAGCTTTTTGCATTTTGCGGCCAGCACCGTAGTCGTCAGCATATCGTCCGCCAGACCGTTTGCCAGCTTCGCGATGACGTTGGCCGTGGCAGGGGCGATCAGAATCAGATCCGCCGCCTTCGCCAGAGAGATGTGCTTCACATCATACTGAAAGTCCCTTGCGAAGGTGTCTACTACGCACCGATTGTTGGTCAAGGTTTCGAAGGTCAAGGGGGTAATGAATTTTGTGGCGTTCTCCGTCATAATGACATGCACCGTGGCCCCCGCTTTGCGCAGGCCTGAGGCGACATTCGCCATCTTGTAGGCTGCGATTCCGCCGGTAACGCCGAGAAGCACGCATTTCCCCTGTAAATTTTCCATAATATCCCTTCCTGCTTTCTGATTATATAAAGTATACCAAAGAAATGGAGAATTTGCAACAGGGTATTGCCAACGGCGAAAAAGCCGGGTATAATAATCGCAGCAGCCCACGGCCTTTCGCTTGCCGGGGTGAGCCTTCCGACAGGGGAATACTATATGATTCTGGTAGTTGACATCGGCAATACCACGGTTTCTTTCGGCGGCATTGAAATCAGTGACCGCAATGGGTACCGTGTGGATTTTACCACCAAGCTGGACACAAACTGCACCTGGGACACGGCGGACTATACCATCCGACTCCTGAAAAAGCTGCGGCTTCTTGGAAAAGAAACCGCCGAATTCTCCGGCATCGTGATCTCCAGTGTTGTGCCCAGGGTTTTGGACGTAGTTCGGGAGGCATTGAACTCCATATTTGGCCTGGAACCTTTGGTCGTTACCTGCGAAAGCAAATTGGGACTGACTCTGGATGTACCGGAGCCTCAGAAACTGGGCCGGGACCGTCTGGCAGACAGCGCCTGGGCGGCTGCCAACTATCCCCTTCCTGTGGTAACGGCAGATCTGGGCACGGCGACAACCTTTAACGTGATTAAAGCGGGCGGCGTTTTCTGCGGCGGCGTTATTGCGGCGGGTATGGAAACCGGATTGAAGGCGCTTGGAATCCACACAGCCCAGCTGCCCAAACTGGAACTGCAGGCCCCGGAACAAGTCATCGGCAAAAATACCGAGGCATGCATGCTCTCCGGCGCGGTCATCGGCACCGCGGCACTGTTGGATGGCATCGTCACAGCCATTGAGCAGGAACTCGGGGAACCCGTCAGCTTCGTAATCACCGGCGGCGGCGCGGCATATGTGGACAAACTGGTGCGTCATCCGCATAGTTATGATCCGAATATGACTCTCAAGGGCCTTGCTTATCTCTATCAGCTTAATAAAGCGGAAAATTAATCTTGCATTTCACGGAAAGCCTGTTATAATTAACATGTTTGCGGCCAACGCCAGACATCCGCGCTGTATCCCGTTCCGGGAACGGCAGCGGAGGAAAAGAGCGTCGCCGCGGCAAATAAACAATGCGTTGTATCCGGCAAAGGACGGAACGACAGCAGGAGGAATTGAATATGAAAACCACCAGTACGAGCGTTCAGAGACTGACAAAGCTTGCGTTGCTGCTGGCCATTGAGCTGGCTATGCGGGCCATTGGGCTGGACTCCATTATGATTGGGCCACTGAAAATGAGCTTTTTGACCCTGCCCATTGCGGTTGCCGCAATGCTCTGCGGGCCGCTGGAAAGCATGGCTTTGGGTGCGGTCTTTGGCACTCTGAGCCTGGCAGACGCCATTACCGGCCGCTCTCCGATGACGGGCACTTTTTTCGCCCTGAGTCCTGTGCACACGGTGATTCTGTGTGTAGGTATGCGGATGCTCATGGGCCTTTGCTGCGGCTATGTGTATAAGCTCTGCCGCAAAGCGGATGCCAAGGGTACCTGGAGCTATTTTGTAGGCGCTGTCAGCGCGCCGTTGCTGAACACCCTGTTCTTCATGGGCTACATCGTGCTTGTTTTTTACCGCACGGATTACATCCAGGCATTGGTCAGCAAACTGGGAGCCGCGAATCCGCTGATGTTCGTGGTGCTTCTGGTCGGCGTTCAGGGACTCATTGAGGCCGCCACCTGCGGCGTCCTGGGCGGTGTTCTGGGCAAGACTCTGGATTCCGTACTGAAGCGGCAGAACTAAAGAAACAGAAGACACCCGGAATTCCGGGTGTCTCTTTTTGCATGATATGGAGTTTTTTACAGCGGTATTCCTTCCGTAGCTTTTGCGGAAAGCATCCGTCAAAAGGACAATTCCAAAATGCCAAACACAGCGGGACGGCAAGCGCCGTCCAGCTGTGTTTTCTTTTACAACGGTCCTTAAAACTGTTACTTACGCTTCGCCCGAAGGGTATCGGAGAACTTTTTCAGAGAGTCCTTTGCCGCGGCGCCAACCTCCGCCAGCCGCTTCTGGGGCTGGGCTTCCAGACTTTTTTCCAAAGTCCTGCTGCGCTGTTCCGCCTGAACCGCGTCCGCCTGTGCGGCGGCCAGAGCGGAACGCGTACGCTCCAGCTCAGCGTTCAGCTGCGAGGAGCGAAGCTCTTCCGCACGGAGAGCCTCTCTGGTCTGCGTGAGCTGCGTTTCCAGAGTCTGACTTTCCCGGCGCACATCCTCCAGTTCGGCGGTCAGCAGGGCAAGCTGCCGTGCCTGATCCGCATTTTCCTGAAGCTCCCGCTGCAGTCTCTTTTCGGTATTCTCCTGTTCCAGATCCCGGCGGCGGAACATCCCCTCCATCTGTTCCAGGAAAGAATCCACCTCCGCCATATTGTATCCCCGCAGGGTCCGGGAAAACTCCACTTCTCTGACAATATCCGCGTCCATTGTCATCCCTCTGCTTTCTCCTGTTAGTTGGGAACATTGCCGCGGCTGGCCACGTCCAGCACCACGTTGCAGTCAAAGTAGCTTGTGAAGAGGTTGTTGTGCCAGGCCATGGCGTTGCCCGTAACCATCAGACGGTTCTGGTGGACATAGGTGATGTTGATCTCGGTCTTGATCTCCTGGGCCGCGCCGATAAAGTAACGGTAGCCCTGACCATAGAGCACATCAAACTTGTTGCCGGAATAGTCGTCCATATCCACACCCTGGGCAAAGATGATGGTATCCACATCTCCCAGTACAGGGATCGCCTGGTTGGTGAAGTTCTGAATATCCGTCCGGATCTCATTGACGCTCATAGTCCGGTAGTTTTTGTTGGCGTAGGTATAGCAGGCGATGGTATAGCCCTTCTCCCGCAGTGCGTCCACAACCACCTTGGCCTGGGCCACCTGCTGATCCCGGTACTCCTGGCCCTTGGTGGCCACATAGGAGCTGTCGGTACGGTAGCCGAAGACGCCCTCGGAGCCGGAGACGGCCAGCGTCGCCCGGGAGCCCTTATAGACAAAGTCCGGGTGGGCCTTGATAAAGGTCTCCAGGATAGGCACCAGATCGTAGTCGCCCGTCAGGGTCTGGTTGCTGCTGTCCACATACTCTGCCTTGATATCGCCGTTGCCGTCCACCACCAGCCTGGTTGCAAAGCCGTCACCGCCGGCGTCCGGCTCGCCATCATCGTTGCCGTCGATCATATAGTTGAAATAGTTCACCATGGTCTCGGAGATCATAACGGGCTTTTTGCCCTCTGGCAGATAGATGGAATTATAGGAGAAATTCATGGTACCGGTCAGGTCCTGATTGCTGGCCACAAAGCTCTTCATATCCACCAGAACATAGCCGTTGTTATACAGCTGCTCCAGGATCTTGGAGAATTCCCCGGCGGTCACGAAGTTTTTGTTGTACAGTCCGCCGAACTCCTTGTCCGCGTAGGCCCGCTGGGGGTCGTTGATCAGCACATGGAAGGACAGGTTGGGAATGGCGTTCACGTCCTTCCACTCCACCAGCTTGGACTTCTCATTCATATAGGCGGACTTCTTCGCCGTCAGCTCATTCTTGACATCGTCAGAGGTGTCGGTCAGACTTTCCAGTACGGCAATGGCGCCGTCATAGTCATATTCCGTAGCCTTCAGCTCAGCCTCCGCCAGCAGCTGCTGGTAAGCGGCAGCCGCCTCGTCCGCCTGCTGCTGGGCAGCAATAGAGGACTGTTTGGCCGCCTCGTCCTTGACCTTCTTATTCTTGAAGCCATTGGTGATTGCGCCGACCACGAAGGACAGGATCAGAATCAGCGCCACGCCCGCAATGATCGCGGGCAGATAGGCCTCCTTGAAGATCTGCTCTCTGGTGGGCTTTCTTCTTCTCCGGCGGCGGCCGTTCTCATCCACATACTCCTGCTCCGGCTCGTTGCGCCGGTTGATGGGCTCCATATACCAATCCAGAAATTTGGAGAGGAGGCCCGGCTTGGAAGGTTTCCGGGTGCGTTCCTTCTTCTCAGGTTCGCTCCCCTTCTCCGTGCCCGCGGCGCTCCGAGGCTTCTTTTTGAAGAACTTGGAAAGGTTCAGTTTCTTCCGGTCCTCCCGGGTGCTGGGCTCGTCCACAGGCTCCACGCCCTGGGGATAGGGGTCCACATCCGGGTCGTATTCGCCGCCCTCCTCCGGGGCATAATCCTCGGGAGAATAGCTGTCCTGGGTGTAGGCATCCGGGTCATAGCCGTCGGGATCAAAGCCCTCGTCGGCGGACTGCCGGCGGTCACGCTTGGGAAAATACAAATCCTCCCCCAAGTCCTCGCTCTCATTATAGTCGGCATCATCCGCGGTCTGACCGGTGCCGTCCCCATCGGAATAGGGGTCGAAGGTATCCTCGCTCCGAGCCTTCTCTTCCTCCATGTTGTAATCCTGGAAGTCCGCCGCGTCACCGCCGTCCTCCCCCAGAATATCCGACAAATTCAGATCATCATCGTCAAACTGCGACATATCAAAATCCCCGGGATCGTCACTGCCCAGGAACTCCTCCGGGTCAAAACCCATATCCTTGTCAAAATCAAAATCGACGTCAAAATCGTTCTTATCCATGGCAAATCCCTACCTTATGGTATAGTCAATGATATTCTATCATTCCTGCCGAAAAAAAGCAAGCCGAATTGACATAAAACATGTTTAAGAATCCATGAATCTTTTTCGGCTTCTTTCGGCGGCTTTCCTTGCTTTTCGACCTGTTCTGTGGTATCATGTCCGGGAAAATACGAAATTACCCGGAGGGTTTTCTATGGAAAAAATTACCAGCTTTACCATTGACCATATCCGCCTTCAGCCAGGGCTTTACGTCTCCCGGAAAGATGCCGTGGGGACGGAGACCGTCACCACCTTCGATCTGCGGCTCACCAGCCCCAACGAGGAGCCTGTGATAAACACCGCGGAGGTGCATACCATTGAGCACCTGGCGGCCACATTCCTGCGGAATGATCCTGTCTGGAAGGACCGCGTTCTCTACTTTGGCCCCATGGGCTGCCGGACCGGCTTCTACCTGCTGCTTGCGGGAGATCTCTCCTCCCGGGATGCGCTGCCTCTGGTAACGGCCTGCTTCCGCTTCATCCGGGACTATCGGGGCGAGGTCCCCGGCGCCAGCCCCAGAGACTGCGGGAACTATCTGGATATGAATCTCTCCATGGCAAACTACTGGGGCAGACGCTACACCGCTCTGCTGGAGAACATTACGGACGACCGGCTCACATACCCGGAATAAGGAGGATACTATGACAAAGCTTGGAATCATCGGCGCCATGACCCAGGAGGTCGAAACCCTGGTCGCATCCATGGCCGATCACATTGCAAAAGAAATCGCCGGCAGTACCTTTTATGAAGGCACTCTGGATGGGCTGCCCGCCGTCATCGTCCAGTGCGGCGTGGGCAAGGTCAACGCTGCCTTGTGCGCGCAGATCCTCTGCTCCTGCTTTGGGGTCACCCATCTGGTGAACACCGGCATTGCGGGTTCCCTGTCCAACGACTTGGACATTGCGGATCTGGTAGTCAGCCGGGACGCCATGTACCATGACTTCGACTGCGTTCACTTCGGCTACCCTTATGGAAAAGTGCCCGGTATGGATGTGATTTCCTTCCCGGCAGATGGAACCCTGATGGCCTATGCCTTTTCTGCCGCCGAAGCCGTGAACCCCGGCCACACAAAAATCGGCAGAGTTGCCAGCGGCGACCAGTTCATCGCCAGCAAGGAAACGAAAGATTCTATCATCGAGAAAACCCATGCCCTCTGCACCGAAATGGAGGGCACCGCCATCGCCCAAACGGCCTACCGCAACGGCATTCCCTTCGTGATCCTGCGGGCCATTTCCGACAAAGCTGACAACAGTGCGGAAATGGACTACCCCACCTTTGAGACTCTCTCCGCCCACCGCTGCGCGGAGGTCACCCACCGGCTGGCCAAGATGCTGTTGGAAGCGGAAAACTAAAATCTGATCTCTGGGGAAGCTCTGATTAAATCGACAAGAGCTGACGGAGAAAGATTATGGTTCCAGACAAGGTTTGGAAAATGAGGGAATTCGGTCAGGGACACCACGTTCGCTTTCCGCTTTGCTGCCAGCTTCCAGTCCAGCCGGTTCAGGGATATGTGGCGACAGATGGAGGCCGGAAAGGCGAAGAAATACTTTGGCCGGTAGGGTGGGATGACCTTCCAGGTTTCAAGATAGGTATCGCTGACGCTTTCCTCCGCGTCCTCCCGGCTCAGCAGGATCCGGTTCGCCAGCGTATGCAGCCTCCGGCCATAGGCC
>Ga0129316_1000410_pt1 | contig 24709 bp, 24 predicted proteins | sample Cm1ome_2_FD_94429 | JGI IMG/M metagenome (GOLD analysis project Ga0129316, IMG submission 94429) | Eastern black-and-white colobus group fecal microbial communities from Wisconsin, USA - Cm1022B metagenome | ecosystem: Host-associated > Mammals > Digestive system > Large intestine > Fecal...
AATATGCAAAGGTGGTTCTTGCAGGATGGTTGTCATTACGGTAATGTGCACTACCCGTCAAGGGCATTGAGCTGCCATGTCTATTGAACAAGAAAAAATTTGCGCAAAACTATTGACAGTACCTTCAAAATCATAATCCGCAGGCAGCACACCGGCACGCACCAGCTCCTGCTGCAAAATATCCACAAAATCCAGCAAATTCTCCGGACTGTTGTTGCCAATGTTATACACTGCGTAGGGCGGCAAGGGCAGTCCATCCTCGCCCACCGCTTTGGCAGGTGATTTTTGCATCACGCGAATGACACCTTCTACAATGTCATCTACGTAGGTAAAATCGCGCTTGCAATTGCCATAGTTGAAGATTTGAATCTTTTCCCCTGCACGCAACTTATTAGTAAAGCCAAAATATGCCATATCAGGACGACCTGCAGGACCATACACAGTAAAGAAGCGTAAGCCTGTGCTAGGAATGTTATACAGCTTGCTGTACGCATGAGCCAGAAGCTCGTTGCTCTTCTTTGTTGCTGCATACAGGCTCACAGGATTATCCACTTTATCTTCCGTACTATAAGGCACCTTTTTTATTGGAGCCATAGACGCTGGAGCTGGACGCATAGACCAGATGCTCCACGCCTTTAGCGCCACCATCATAGGAATGACGACAAGCTTCCAAGATATTATAGAAGCCAATGATATTGCTGTTGATATAGGCATCAGGATTGGTAATGCTGTACCGCACACCAGCCTGCGCTGCCAAATTCACCACAATCTCTGGCTTATATTCAGTAAAAAGCTTGTCAATCAACGCTTTGTCAGCCAAATCATCCTTGATAAATGTAAAACTATCATACTTGGACAAAATCCCCAGCCTGAATTCCTTCAGCCGCACATCGTAATAATCGTTGACATTATCAATGCCGATTACTCTTTTACCTTGCTCTAGTAGTCTCTTCGCCAGATAAAAGCCTATGAAACCAGCTGCACCTGTTACTAAAATATTTTGCATTTTGCACCATCCATTTCTAGAACTAGAATTCCTTTCTTCCTTGCCCTGCCAATTAATTGCCGCCTACAGGTACAATCACTTCACTTTATCCCTGATCAACTTAAAAGCGGTTATTGGGAGAAGATTTAAAAATTCTAAAAAGCACTGTTTCACTTCTTCGAATTCAATCGGAACATAATTTGTTTGATGGGCGTAAACAATATCATGTGTTTCTCTTCTCTTCAAAATCTTCTTGTATCCATCTACTTTTTTAACATAATCTTTCCCATTGCTTAAAGAAGCCATACAAATGTAGACTGCATTAACATTTACAGCAATTTTGCCTTTTTCATACTCGTTCAATCTAACAATGCTTTTAGGCTTTATATACTTTTCTTCTCCAAATCTGACAAACAGATTTTTTTCTCTACGAGCCCTATTCCTAAGTTTATTATTTGCTAAAACTGCCACACTGTTCCCCATAATTTTCACCTACATAACTACAAAAATTAGGCACATCGATCATAAATTTTTCAATATAATTACTCAAAACAAATTCTAGCTCTTTTTTAAATTCGAAATAATCCATACAATAAAAAAGCTTGTCAGCACTCTTACTATTGCAGGTTACTCCAAATGTCAACAGGGGATAACTATTTTCAAAGCCATGTGCATCCCGAGTGTAAATTATATTGCTAGAAAATTTAGGTACTATAGTAATGAAATTAGACCATTTGTCATTAAGCTTATTATTACATACATTATAGTTTAGGCTATATATCAGTCCTTTATCCGACTCAAACGCTACCTTTAATAAGTCCTTATATTCCATCTCTGAAACAAGGTGCTTATTTACCAAATCCACACCACTAGTGTAGTGTGGATATACATCATGACATAGGCACTTATAGGTTATCTTAGAATCATTTTCGATATATCCTCTGAAATGTACACGGATAATATCTCCATCATTCATTAATGGCTTTGCTAAATAGTCTATAAAATTTAGGGCAATACACTGTAGTAATCCCTTAAAGCTAAGATATCCTCTGAGATATTCCTCCCTTAGTATCTTTTTAGCTTTAACTGAATCGACTGTTCCAAACATATACTGCTGCAAGGCAAGAATAGAATAATAATGCACTTTTCCTTTTATATTAGTGTTCTTCAACATATATTCAGTACATAAGTTGAATTTTTCATCATTTATGTATTGTGCGATTGCATTATTTAACCTATTAATGTTAAAGATATATTCTTTGCTATATTTCAACAAATCTTCATTCCAGTACAGGACTTTTTCTTGACCTTCCAATGCCGTTGCTAGTTTTATAGACGATTGGGTAATGGCAGCATTTATTGGTCTGCGTTTCACATTATCATAAAAACCTGTATCGTTTAAAAAAGCACCAGAGTCATTGGTTGTTCTTACTTTGATGTCTATAGAATTCAAGCTTGTATTGAAAACATAAATTGAATAGCTGTGCCTCTGCACACTGCTTTTAGAAGGTACCTCGGGCCATCCAATACCTGTAACATAGGTGTCCAAAGAATGTCTATTATTAGCCCAGCTTATTACGTCTCGTTCATGAGTATGGCCACAAAGATAGATGTTAGCATCAAACTCTTCAAAGGATACCATATCCCCAAACAGGTTATCTTCTTCTAAAGAATGAAGGGCTCCTACAGGATGATGTCCCAATACGATTGTAACTACTTTGTCTCTGATCTTCTTATCTTCAGCTTGTATCTCTTTGATCTTTTGATGAAACTCTTTTTTAATCAGATTTAATTGGAATTTGCCTAAGATAATATTATGTTTATCATTATCGTCTGTACAACTCCACGAAGTGTTCAACAGAATAAAGCAATAGTACCTTCCATTAATCCTTTTTACATCAACACCAAAGGTGTTCCTGATATACTTAGGGCATTCATCCCCATCCACGGGATGATTATAAAGCTTATAGACTTCTTGGATTAAATCTAGATAGCCACTACCCTCTTGTTTGCTATAGCCCTTTAAATGGTTAGGCCAAAGCTTATTCCTAAATATATCATCGAAATCCTTAATTTCTTTATGCTTTTCCAGGATTGTCTTGTAGCACATTTGTGAATTCATCAAGCCCCTATAAGCCTTGATGAGGAATTCGTTTTCTGCTATGCGACGGTGGTCGTGGTTACCTGGAACAATAAATATTCCAGCACACTTATCTCCGATCGTGATTCTTAAATCTTCAAAAAACTTTAATGCACTTGCATATTCATCTTGTTTGGCATTACCCTTATGGAATATATCACCAGTTACGCAAACAATAAGGGTTTTGTTGGGAATGTTTAACTGAGCAAGCTGTTCTCCGATATCGTCAATCAAATTATGCAGTATTCTAGAATAGTCACCATTTGTATTACCGATATGCAGATCAGAAAGATGTAAAATTGTAAAATCATTCATTGTAACCAATCCTTCTTATGGTAAAAATACTGCTCTGATGACAGATAACCTTATAATAATGCTTTTGAATATTTTGGCGGTGTAGATGTGGTCCGAACGTCTTACCCGTTTTATTTACTCCTATTTTTGAGAGTACAGCTATTAGTATCTATAAAGCTTTTCAAATACTCTCTAAACTTCCCGGCCAAGTCTTCTCTTCTCAAGGCATACTCTACCTGAACTTCAAGATAACCTTGTTTGTCACCAACATTATATCTTCTACCAATAAAGTCATAGGCCTATATTCCCATACATCTTCTCATAGTACTTCTGGTATTCCCCACTAATGATATCCTGCCACCATTTTTTATTCTCCAGATACCACTTAATGGTCTTCTTAATACCATCAGCAAACTTAGTTTCCGGCAGCCAACCCAATTCATTATGAATCTTGGTGGGGTCAATAGCATATCTCATATCATGGCCTTTGCGGTCGGTAACATAAGTAATCAAGCTTTCCGGCTTACCCAGCTCCTTGCAAATCAGCTTCACGATATCGATATTGCGCATTTCGTTGTGGCCGCCAATGTTGTAAACTTCTCCCACTCTACCTTTATGGATAATCAAATCAATGGCCTTGCAGTGGTCTTCAACATAAAGCCAATCACGCACATTGATGCCTTCGCCATACACCGGTAAGGGTTTATCTGCCAAAGCATTAGCAATCATCAAAGGAATGAGCTTTTCAGGGAAGTGATAAGGCCCATAGTTATTGCTGCAGCGGGAAATAGTTACAGGCAGGCCATAGGTACGATGGTAAGCCATAACCAGTAAATCAGCGCCAGCTTTGGAGGAAGAATACGGGCTGCTGGTGTGAATCGGAGTTTCTTCCGTAAAGAACAAATCCGGCCTATCCAAGGGCAAATCGCCATATACTTCATCTGTAGAAACTTGATGATAACGCTTGATGCCATATTTTCTGCAAGCATCCATGAGCACAGCAGTACCTTTAATATTGGTCTCCAAGAAAATCCCAGGGTCTTCAATAGAACGGTCTACATGACTCTCCGCTGCAAAGTTCACCACAACATCAGGATGTTCTTCTTCAAACAACTTGTACACTGCTTCTCTATCACAAATATCTGCTTTCACAAAGCGGAAGTTAGGATTATCCATAACACTTGCCAAGGTGGACAGATTACCTGCGTAGGTCAGCTTGTCCAAACAGATAATGCGATATTCCGGATACTTCTCCAACATATGGAAGATAAAATTGGAACCAATAAAACCAGCGCCGCCGGTAACGATAATAGTCATCTTTATACCTCTTTTTCTCATTGAATTTCCTGCAAATATCTCTGCAAAGCGTCCTGCCAAGTTGGCAAAGGCTCAAAGCCATTTTCTACCAGCTTTGCTTTATCCAATCTGCTATTAAAGGGTCTCTTAGCTTTTGATAACCCATATTCAGCAGTTGTTACAGGTAAGACTTTAGTAGCATATCCTGCTTGTTTAAAAATTTCGCAAGCAAAGTCATACCAAGAAATATAGCCACCTTCATTAGTTGCGTGGTAATAGCCATATTTTTCAGTCTCTACCATATTAACTAGTAATCTAGCCAAATCATAGGTATATGTTGGTGTACCAATTTGGTCATTCACCACACGCAAGGTGTCAAACTTCTTCCCCACGTTGAGCATGGTCTTGATAAAGTTATTACCATTCTTGCCAAATACCCAAGCGATACGCACAGTAAAGTACTTCTCTAAGAGTTCAGCTACAGCAAGCTCACCCTTTAATTTGCTATCTCCATATACATTCAAGGGAGCATAATCCTTGCAGTCTGGCTGCCAGGGCTCTGTTCCTTCCCCATCGAAAACGTAATCAGTACTAATGTAAACCATTTTGCAGTCCAACTTTTTGCATGCTTCTGCAATATATCTCGTACCATCCACGTTGATGGCATATACCTTAGCCTTATTAGCTTCATCCTCAGCTGCATCCACTGCCGTCCACGCAGCACAATGGATAACTGCATCTGGCTTCAGCTCACTAATCACTTTATCTACTGCATTCTGATCAGTAATATCCAATTGTATATAGTCAAACGGCAATGTAATTTTCTCTTTGGGCAGAATATCACTGCCAACACATGCATGACCACGCTTGGCCAGCTCGTTCATCACGTCATAGCCAAGCTGACCACCAACACCGGTGACAAAAACTTCCATTTTCATTACTCCAATTTACTATTTCTTCCCCCAAAAAGTTTCACGAGATACTTCTTTAATTTTTATTCCAGTTCTAAGTTCGGTCTCATCTTTTAAAGGTATCCTAGACCTATATAGCTCTAAAAAAGTCTCTCCAATGGCGCCTTGAAACAGCACCATTTCAGGGTTACCTTCTCCGCCAAAAGTAAGAATATGATCTTTAGATATCCCAGGATAGGGATCAATATAAAATATCTTTCTTATACCTAGTTGATAAGCCTTTTTAGAACATAGTTCACAGGGACTAGCTGTTGAAAATAAGAATCCATTTTCCACACCTGTTCCACCATATTTTGTAATCTGTAAGAAAGCATTCTCCTCAGCATGCAAAGCTCTAGTATGTACTTGGTTTTTTTCGTTTGTTATACCTTCGTATACATCCTTAAAACAATACGGAGTACACATATCGCAATAGTCCTCAGGAGAAGTCTCTTTTGCTTCTTTTAATTCTTTATCAATGGCTTGCATTGCTTGCAAGAATTTCGGATTTTCTAATTCATACTTGCTATGCATTTCAGGATCTCTGTTTACACAATAGTCGTGAACATCTCTCAAATTACAGGATAGCTGACCGTATGGTACATCATTCCATCCAACGGACTGTACAGAGAAGTCTTTTCTTGTAACTACTGCCCCAACTTGCCTCGATAAACAACCAGAATTCATTTTGGCGCTAAATGCTATTTGCATACAGCGCTCTATTGCAGTTGGAGTTACTAATCCAGGGTGTAATATCAATGCTATATACTTTACTAGTTGCCTTGTCAAGTCAGAATACATCTCTCCTGAAACGTCTGCATTATGAACATGAATATTTGCTATTTCTATGCAGCTTTGAATTTGTTGGTGGAAAAACTGTTTTCCAGGAAGCTTGCAATCATTTGCGTTTTCCACTTTATCCAAATTTTCTATTTCATCTGAACTCAACTTTGATAATCTTTTCAAGCGAGATTCTTCTTCAGTATTTATAGCCATTAGGTAGAATGCCTTGTACTTATCTCGCAAGTATAAAGCCTCGTATGGATTTCGAATAGCATCAATACAAACACGACATGAATCCTTATGTTCCTTTTTCAAAGCTTCCACAATCCTACTGATTTTTTCAGCCAAAATTGTATATTTTGTCTGTTCAAAATCACTTACAAAGGGATTCCCTGATGACCTTATATTATTAGCAAATATTTGCATCAAGTAAGTATACAAATCATATTTGTTCTTTACTTCCGTTCCATTATTAAGTTGCTTTATAACATGACATTGAAAATTTGACAGTAATTTTTTAAATTTTTCTTTGTAATCTACTAAATCTTTGATATAGAATTGTGTGTTTGATACTATGCCTTCATTATTATCTTCTTTGAGCTTGACTTCAAATGTTTTTGAACAGGTTTGATCGAATGCTTTTAAAGATTCATGTATATCCGTGGTGCCATTGATTATAATCCGTTCTCCATTAATTCCTTGACTAAGTCTATTTAAAAAATCACCAATTTCAAATAATCCTTTTTCAAATACAAAGAATAATATTAAACTACTAACATCAATAGTAATAAATGGAACCCATTTATTAGGTTGTTGCATAAACTTATCCAATACATAGAATTTACGTTCTTCAAAGTTTTGATAGCTATGTGCAATTACCGTACGTAATGATAACTGTTCATATGCTTCAGTAGCCAAAATTTTTGATACTGTGCTACAACCAGAACCTGTTCTACCTGTCAAACCAATTATAATAAGCTTATTTCTCTCATCATACATATGTTCTACAGCGTTATAGCAACTGGTCATAACACAACATTCCTTTCAAAAATCAGAATATGATTCCCAAATCCTTCAAAAATGGATTCTTTTCATCCTTTGCAGATAAAATAGGATTCTCAACTCCCCAATCGACACCAATCTCTGGATCATTCCATCGAATTCCACCATCTGCTTCGGGAGCATAATAGTTATCTGCTTTGTACAAAAACTCTACTTCATCGGTCAATGTTACAAATCCATGGCCAAATCCACGAGGAATAAGCAGTTGCTTTTTATTTTCTTCACTTAGTTCCACTGCTACCCACTGCTTATAAGTTGGACTTTCGTGACGCAAATCAACTGCCACATCCAAAACCGCTCCGCGAACACAACGCACAAGTTTGGCTTGGGCCTTATCCCCCTTTTGGAAATGAATGCCACGCAATGTACCTTTCACAGAGCTCATTGAATGATTATCTTGCACGAAATTATAAAACAATCCGGCTTCGCCCAGTTTCTTTTGGCTCCAGCTTTCCATGAAAAATCCCCTGTGATCACCAAATACATCTGGCTCTATTACTACTACACCATCTAACTTAGTTTTAGTAAACTTCATTATCCTCGCCTCAATACTCTTTAATGATTTTGCCATCGGCAACCTTTTGCAGATACTGTCCATAGGGAGCTTTGCCGTATGCTTTGGCACTATTCAACAAATGTTCTTTATCAATCCAGCCATTATTGTAAGCAATCTCTTCCAGTACAGATACCGGAATACCGGCACGGTTTTGCACTGCTTTAACAAACTCTGCTGCTTCATTTAAGCTATCAACAGTCCCAGTGTCCAACCAAGCATAACCGCGACCCAGTGTTACTACAGAAAGCGCATCATTCTCCAAATAAATCTTATTCAAATCCGTGATTTCTAACTCACCACGAGCAGAAGGCTTCAAGCTCTTGGCATATTCACAAACCTTATTATCGTAGAAGTACAATCCAGTTACAGCGTAATTACTCTTGGGATTTGCAGGCTTCTCTTCCAAGGAAATAGCCTTGCCATTTTCATCAAACTCTACCACTCCAAAACGCTCTGGATCATCCACATAATAGCCAAATACAGTTGCACCGTTTTCATTCTTGGCAGCATTTTGCAAATGTGCAGTTAACCCAGCGCCATAGAATATGTTATCTCCCAGCACCATAGCACAGCTGTCGCCCTCTATGAATTCTTCACCAAGAATGAAAGCTTGTGCCAGACCATCTGGAGAAGGCTGCACTTTATAGCTCAACTTCAAGCCATATCGACTGCCATCACCTAAAAGACGCTCAAAATTTGGCAAATCATGAGGTGTGGAGATAATCAAAATCTCACGAATCCCAGCCAACATAAGTACAGAAAGCGGATAATAAATCATCGGTTTGTCATATATGGGCAATAATTGTTTACTTGTTACCATTGTCAGCGGATAGAGACGAGTTCCGCTACCACCAGCTAATACTATACCTTTCAATTTGCCACTTCCTTACGTATTGAATCAAACTACACCATGTCTAAGTAAATCGGTCATATGCAAGAGGCCGATAACCTTTCTTTCCTTGTCCAGCACGGGCAATACGGTGATGGGCTTGGGCTTGTTGCTTTCCATAAGGTGCAACGCTTGGGCGGCCAGCTTGTCCTCCGTGATAGTTTTGGGGTTGGCCGTCATGAGCTCCTTCACAGGACGCTGCAAAAAGTCCACGCCCTTGCTGAGACCGCGACGAATGTCGCCGTCGGTGAGCACGCCCTGCATCACGCCATTTTCGTCCACAACGGAAACTGCGCCCAGACCCTTGTCGGTGATGACAAAGAGTGCGTCCTGCACGGTGGTATCCGCCAAAACAGTGGGGTTTTCGTCACCCTTGTGCATGATATTGCCCACGGTGAGGAGCAGCTTGCGGCCAAGGCTACCGCCGGGATGGAAAATGACGAATTGGCTGGCGGTGAAGTTGTGCTTTTTGAGCAGCGCCAAGGCCAGGGCGTCGCCATAGGCCAAGGCAGCAGTGGTGCTGCTGGTGGGAGCAAGGCCCAAGGGGCACGCTTCCTTAGAAACGCCCACATCTAAAATTACGTCTGCATTTTTGCCCAGGGTGGAATTGGCATTGCCCACCATGGCGATGATCTTGGCACCGATGCGGCGCAGGGAGGGCAAAATATTGAGCACTTCGCCGGTCTCGCCACTGTTGGAGAGGGCGATGACAACGTCAGCGGCGGTGACCATGCCCAAATCGCCGTGAATTCCCTCGGCCGGGTGCAGATAAAAGGACGGGGTGCCGGTGCTGGCCAGAGTGGCGGCCATTTTGCGACCAATGAGACCACTTTTACCCATACCGGTGATAACAGTGCGGCCCTCGCACTCCAAAATCAAGTTCACAGCCGCGGCAAAATTTTCATCTATGCGAGGCACAAGCTCTAAAATGGCCTCTGCTTCCATGCGCAGGACCTCCTGTGCATGCTCCAGCATTGCTTCCATAATCTTTTACCTTTCTTTTTCAAGAGAAATTTATCTGCGTAAATTCACTGCTTAGCTTAGCCACGCACAATCTTGTCGATGGCCAGCACGTCGCTGAGCAGCTTTTTCAAGTTATCCAAGCGCACCATGTTGGGGCCGTCGCTGAGTGCTTCCGCAGGGTTGTCGTGCACCTCCAAGAACAGCGCGTCGATGCCAACGGCAGCGGCAGCGCGGGCCATGTGGGGCACGTATTGGCTTTGGCCGCCACTGGAGGTGCCTTGGCCGCCGGGGATTTGCACGCTATGGGTAGCATCCATGACTACGGGGTAACCGAGCTCGCGCATAATGGCAAGGCCGCGCATGTCGGTAACTAGGGTGTTGTAGCCAAAGCTAGCGCCACGCTCAGTGAGCATGAGATTATTATTGCCCGCTTCCTCCACCTTTTTGATGACATTTTTCATGTCCCAGGGTGCCAGAAACTGGCCTTTTTTCACATTGACGGTTTTGCCGGTCTTGGCGGCAGCCCACACCAAATCGGTCTGGCGGCACAGGAAGGCCGGGATTTGCAGAATATCCACTACCTCAGCGGCCTTTTCTGCCTGCCAGGGCTCGTGAATATCAGTAACCACGGGAACACCCAAATCCTTTTTGATTTGTGCCAAAAGCTTCAAGCCCTCTTCGATACCGGGGCCACGGAAGGAAGCATAGGAGGAACGATTGGCCTTATCAAAGGAAGCCTTGAATACATAGGGAATACCCAATTCCTCACAAATAGCTTTGGTGCGTTGACCAATGGCCAGGCTACGCTCGTAGCCCTCTAAAACGCAGGGACCTGCCATGAGCAGCAGGGGATGGCCTTGGCCCACTTGGTAATTGCCAACTTTAACAATATGCATAGTAACCTCCAGTCATAACGTTTATGTTATTGTGTCCTCTTATTAGTAATATAGTCTTTTAACAAAAGAGTATACTTATCTCTTAATTTATATAGCATTATTGTATAAGTCGTTATGGATATAATTATACTTAACGCTATTTTTTCAGCAGCAGCAATATTGAAATTTTTAATTATTTCGCACATTGCAAATACAACAACTGAACCAAACAAATAATTTTTAATTAAAGAATAGAATAATTTTAATTTCACATTTAGCAATTTAAATACAACACATATCTGTATCATAGTAACCATAAACTCAGCAATAATTGTTGCTATTGCAGCTCCTAAAGCACCATGATTTGGAATAAGAATAAAGTTAAATATTAGATTTAAAACTGCACCAGCAAGAATAGATATTGTGTATACCCTTTCTAATCTTAATGGTATAAGAATAGCCTGCCCCGCAACACTTGCTAACCCAATAATAATGATTAAAGGAGATAGAATTTGAAAAATGAGTATAGATTCCTGAAATCGATTTCCCAAAAACCATGGAATAAAATCTTCTGAGACACCTAAACAACCAAATAGCATAGGAGTACCAACTCCGAAGACAAAGGCAATAATAACTTTAAATTTATCTTTTAAAATTGAAACCTTTCCATCTTTTAGTTCAGCCGATAGTCGTGGTAACAATACAATTCCTAAAGAAGTAATAACCGTCATAAGCATTTTTACTAGTTTTTCAGCCTGAGTATAGTAAGCTACTTCTAGGTCATTAGATAGAATACCTATTAAAATCTTATCTAAAAAAGTATATACATACACTGCAATAGTTGGTACAAATATCTTTAGCGTATTTATAAAATCTTTTTTTATATCTAGTTTTTTTACGTTAATCTTGGAAATATAAAGTGGCATTTTTTGCCAAAGATATATATTTCCTATGAACTGAGAGGCAGCTAGAATAAAAGTATATAACAAAAGATCATCGTCACTTTTAACGCAATATAATACGAAAACTATCCCAAGAATCTTTATTCCAATATTTCTTACTGTTATAATTCTGAATGCTTCAATCCCTTGATAAAACCAACCTAAATCAACCATACTTGATACTACATATATTAACATTATGTATAAAATCGGTGCACAATGCTGCTGATGTAATACGCAAACGTAATATATCGGTAACAACAATATATGAGTAATTATTCTTATAATGAAAATATTCCAAAACACTTCAGTTCGTTCTTGCTTATCACCTTTAGAAAAAGCTATCTCTCGCTGTCCGTACATATTAGTACCTAATTGTCCAAGGACAAGCAGTACTGATACTATTGCAAATGCATAATTGTATTTTCCAATGCTATCTACATTAAGAACTCTAGCAACATAAGGTGTTAAGATTACCGGAGAAATTACCATAGAAAACTGGTAAAGCATATTATATAAATAATTCAAAACAATCTTACTCATAATAACAGCTTCTAACCCTCGTAATTTTAATTAATCTTAATAGTATATAAGCAATAGAGATATAAAGAATGTTGTTAAAAGACAGTGCAAATGTCGTCTGACAATAGTAAAAGCTCGTCAAAAAAATATAAAAATAATAACCATAAATTATTGTTGCCATTATAGACCGTTTGTACAAGACATATCTATATAAAATTAAACTGAAAACAAAATATATAACAAAGGTAAACAAAAACATACCAAAAACTCCGAAATCAACAAGGGGCCTTTGAAACCACGAAAACTCATTTCCAGCAAATCCACTTTGTCCACCAACGTAAATATAGAAATTGTAGTAGTCTATCTCGTAGCCAACCATATTGTATAGAGAGGAAAATGTCATGCTACCAAATGGACGATCTGAATAATACAGCTCATTGAATGTTAACAAAAACTTATCTAACAAATAAACAGGACTACCGATATAGTATGTTATATAATCAACAAAATCTCTTTCTGCCGCAGTGGAATTTACTTTTGTTATTCCACGAAGTAGATAAAAAAGCAATACCACAAACGTTCCCAACAAGCTGAATTTCTTAAACACTTTATATAAAGATATGTTTTCTTTTTTGTTTGCATAATTTATATTAAATGTTATATAAAACACATAAATCATTCCGAAAACTTTAACCAATGCCATTCTGTTCCCTGATATGAATATAGCAACGAAAGCCATTATTATAGGTATAAATTCTTTGTAATTATAACTCGTCAATTTGCGACCAATAGAAACATTATAAACAACAACATAAAGAGAAACAATTAGCAATATCCATGCTATTCTATTAGCTAGTCTAGATAGAATACTCAATCCCTCTTCACTGTGCTTTATTATACCAATTGAATTCAGACCAGCAGAACTATAATTTGAATTTATGAAAAATACATCGTAAAACATAATAATTACAGAAGTAATTGATAAGCAAATCATGCCTAGAAGCAGAATCTTATCTATTGTTATTGGCGAATTCTCTGTATTAATAATATATTTTTTTGTTTTATATGTTTTATGTCTAAGCTTTTCAAAATAGATAACTAATAGTTCTGGCAGTAGCATTGTTAAGAAACCACACAGAACTAATAAGAAGGTTTCAAATGAATAAGAAACATCCCAAAAATCTAGATTAACCATCACACAACTAGTAGCCAAAAAAAACATGCAAAAGCTTATAAAAGATGGTGATAAAATATTTCTATTAGTTAAATAATAGGAAATAATTATAAATAGCATCTCTGTTGCATACAATAAATAAATATAATTTTCCATAATTTTAACCTTTGATCTTACTTTTTAAAGTTTGTAAATATCCTCTACCAAATTTTAAATCAGGCTCCATGTAATTACCCTCGCCCCATTCATTCCACGCCTGCAAAAATATAATGCGATGTTCTGGATTTTTATCTTTTATATAGCTTAGAGCATCATCTATTGCTACTCCAAACTTATCAGGAGTACTATCCGTATAGATTCTTGCATCTTTTCCTGAACGAGGTGTTCTATCTAATCGAGGTATTATCTGTGGATGCACCTCTTCACGCCTTTCCTCATTTATATGAAAATTACGCATTATCTTTTCATAATCAAACAGAGAAGCTGAAAAATTACCCATAAATTTTCGCATTAAACTTTTAATTGCCCTATTTGCTAGTCCTGCCACTTTAATTTGTGCATATCTTTGCATATCAGAATTAATTGCATCATATCCTAGATCAAGAAACTTCTGATATCTTTCATGCGCAACAGTCTCGATATCTTTATTTCCCAAATAGTTCATGCCAACTGACGAGAGCCTAGCTATAAAATATATTCCTTTAAGACCATTTTCTCTAGCTAATGTTTGCCACAATTCGATAAATTCCTTAGTATCTGGTATATCCTCTGGTGCAAACACTAGAAATAATGGTTTACCGTCAATAGTAATATACCTCTTATCTTTTAAAGCGGGTAAAATAGTATTAAAATGTAATATATAATCCTCTTTACCAGGGTATGTTTGTTCTAAAAATGTAACATCCTTAGTAAAATGCCCTGTCTTTTGCCAAGTTTTATTGGACCATGAATGGTTTGCCCATCCTAAACAAAATGGATAATCAGGTTTACCACTGGTTAAAACCTCATTAAATGGCCTTTCTAAGATTCTTTTTCCATTACCAAACCAATAATGCCAGTAGCAGAAACCTTCCACACCATATTCTTTAGCCAACTGAGACTGTTCCTCTCTAACTTCTGGGACTCTTAAATCATAAAAACCTAATTCAGATGGAATCTGAGGTTGGTAATGGCCTTTAAATAATGGCGTAGCCTTTGCCACATTAGTCCATTCTGTAAATCCCTTCCCCCACATCTTATCATTTTCTGGAACAGGATGAAATTGAGGCAGATAAAAAGCTATTACTCTTGCTTTATTCATTAAAATATATCTCCTTTTTAATCTTTAAATACGTCTTCAAGGTGTTTTCTCACAAATACATCTAATAATCCACCTCTTGTTGTGTTATAAATTTTAATTCCTAAATTTTCGACTACTTCTTTCGCTTTGCGGTATCCTTTTTCCATCATAATTATGTTGGCTATAACCTCACCTGGTCTCTCATCTTTAAAGAAATGACTTTTTTCAGTAGATTTTATAGATACATTACCTTTTTCATCAATAACTGAAGGATAATTATGGTCTATCCCCAAAAGATAAATTTCTTCATATCCCATTTTTACAGCCATCTGTATCATTGTATACGTTACAGTGCAAGAATCATAAAAGCAGTAGTCATCCCCAATACAGAATTTCAAGGTCTCTCCAGATAGGCACTCTTCGTGATGAAAACAATAAGCTTTTCTATTTTCACAGCCTCTTGTTCTCCAGAAATAAGAGCCAATAAACACGTATGGTACTTCTTCTGTTTTTAGGAACTCGTCAATTCTAGCATACCTATCCTGAACAACATAATACCTCGGTCTCCACTCAGTTTCAGGAAATATCTTAAATATCAGATTTGCAGCAAAACAATCTTCATTCCTTAATAATTCTAAATCGGCTATAGTCAAACTGGGCCCATTGCCAACAATAAAACACCTATTCTTTCTAGGTAGCTTACTTAAATCTAACGAATTTATTGTTTTATTTTGATAATCATTACACAATAATGATCTGTAAAACAATCTATTTTGTATTCTGACAATGTGCTTTGCAATATTATGAAGCATTGGTATTCTATATATGACTTTTCTATATTTAATATCCATACATTTATCCCTCAACTATATACTGAAATTCCTATGCTTAATTACACTTTAGAGTATTTGAATGTAAACAAATTTCCTTCCTAATTCGACTCACTCTACTATTCCTATACAGATATCCAGCAAAAGCTAATACAAAACTCTTCGGTAAATGTTGTACAAAGAAATCAACAAATCGCTTTTTTAAGCCTCTAGTATCCGGTAACAGTGGTTCATTCTGCCAAGGAGTCAGTTTCGCATATTGGATATAATTATCCCTCGCCGGATGGTTATTATTTGCTATCCAAGCTCTATTCACAGTAAAGAAGCAAGTTGTTAGATGAATCAGACAGGGATGTCCAACAGCCTCCTGAATCTTTTGTTCGCAATAAAATCTCTTAGGTTTTCTCAGATTCATGTGTTCCATATGGCTAAGACATAGCATAAGAGTAAAAGCATTGTATTTAGGATGCAAAATGTACAATTGTGAATCCAAAACCGCATTCAGCACTGTTTGCTCCATGAAAAACACATAGCCATTGCGTTCTCGAACATACTTTGCAACTTTTTTCCCAATCTCTTGCTCATGCCATTTTTTTAAATCAATAAGAATAACTCCACTGTTGCAATACTTTGCAGTTTGGCTAAGGCCAAATAATTCATAGTATTCTTCACCTAAACTATCTGTTACTGCCGCTGCACATTTACCCTCTAAATCTGTTTCCCACAATTCTTTTAAGGAATCATTAACAAGAACATCACCATCAAGATATAGAACCCTGTCTACGTAAGAAGGTAAAATCTCATCCAAATACATCCGACAGAAGGAATCATATAGCCAGGTAGATTTTATGCTTTGTAGTCCGAGGTTTTGTTGTTTGTTTATATCAGGCATCGGTATAAAACTTATAGTCCTGGAATACTTCTTGGCAAGCGATTGTATTCTATCTTGGTTTTCCTCACTTATATCATGCTCAATCAAGAAAACCTCTATATCTTGCATCTCTTTATTGTTTTCAAATAACGATACAATAGACACTGCTGTTACTTGGGCAAATGAATCACTGCTGTGATAAACGACATACATATAAAAAATCCCTTCTGTTTTTATAAAAGCTGTTTTACAGCTTTATCAAACTTAGCAAAACTAATGCCAGGAATACACTGCTTAAGCTTCTCGATACTTGGTATAATATTCACTTTACCCTCAGCACGGTAAGGAACAGCACCAAAATTTATTTTACTGTCAGAACCCAAAGCTCTATTCAAATCAAGGATGTAGTCCTTCAACATTCTTGTATCATCACTTGCAAGATTATATATTCCACTGGCCTTATCGTTATGTTTCAATTCAACTAATATTCTAGCTAAATCTTCAACATATAGGTAATTCCAATACTGAGTTCCTTCAGTCATATCAATAGGCTCATTTTTTAACATCTTCTTAATAGAGCTCATGATGAGGGTATTTTCGTAATCTCCCTTACCATAGATGCTAAAAATGCGACCCCAGACTACTCTTATACCATCCCTATTCCCAAACTCTACAAGCTCTTTGCCAGTAGCTAATTTCCATTTTCCATATGCTGTGTTAGGATCAGATTCAGTCTCCTCCGTAATTTCATCTTGGCAAAACCCATACTCTGCCTGAGAGCCAACTCCTATGAATACTTTGCAACCCAAAGACTTCATAACCTCGTATGTTTCTAAGCTATGTACATAATTGGCTCTTTGAAGCTCATTATCATACCGTTCCGGTACCCTAGTACCGTTCCATGCCAGATGGTAGCAAACATCAACTCTGCCTAAATAACTTTTCAAATCACAAATATCTTCTAGGCCTATCTCAATTACCTGTACATTTTTTCTACCTTCTAAATTGCTTTTGTTCTTAGAATTAGGCCTAACAAGAGCATAGATTTCGCATCCTGAATCAACCAATTCATCCAACAAATAACCACCTATAAAGCTAGTCGCACCCGTTACAACAATTTTATTCATTTCAATTCCTTTACTTTACAGATAATAGCATTTTTATCAATATTATAAATCTTACGTAAATACTCTTGATGGCCCACTACAGAAGTGTATTCATCGTTCAACCCCATACGAGAAATTAATGCTTTATGTCTTTTATCTGCTAAAGACTCACACACTGCTCCACCTAGGCCACCAATGACATTGTGTTCCTCGATGGTGATAATGTGCTCATATTTGTCAGCTATCTCTTCCAACTGCTTTTTATTTATAGGCTTTACTGCTAAGACAACATAAACACTCAAATCCAAATCTTCTGCTGCTTCTAAAGCTTCATTAACCAATGTTCCCATAGTAATCAATGCCACACGCTTTCCTTTTCGTAAGCATTGAATATCATAAACACTGAAATCAGCTTCCTCTGCAAATACTCTCTTTTCGCCACCTCGTTCCATCCTTACATAACAAGGATGAGGAAAATGACAAATTTCATCTGCTATTTTTTCTGCGCTTACATAATCACAAGGAACAAAAACGTTCATATTAGGCAGAGCTCGCATCATTGCGATGTCCTCAGTAGCATGATGTGTCATACCCAGAGTACCATAAGCAAAGCCACCACCTACTGCTAATACCTTCACATTTGCATCGTGGTAACATATATCATTTCTTACTTGCTCAATGCATCTCAAGGTAGGAAAATTGCCAATTGAATATGTAAAAACCATATTTCCTTCTAAAGCCAACCCAGCAGCTACTGCAGCCATATTTTGTTCAGCAATACCTACATTGACATAACGCTTAGGAAACTTCTTTTCAAACCCTTCCAATACACTAAATCCTAAATCACCGGTTACAAGCATAATGCGTTCATCATGTTCAGCATTTGCAGTTATCCTATTAATCAAACGATTACGCATGATGTGCAGCCTCCAACTCTTTCAATGCCTGTTCGTAAAACTCTCCTTGGGGATCTCTGTAATGCCATAGAAGTTGATTTTCCATAAAGGAAATTCCCTTTCCCTTGGTTGTTCTTGCCAAGATAACTTTAGGAAGTCCATTACTATTCTCTAAAAAGGCCTTTCTTAAAGCATCATGGTCATGTCCATCTTTTATATCTACTACATGCCAACCAAAGGCACGCCACTTATCAGCCAATGGTTCCATATCAATTACAGTTTTTGTATCTCCCATAGCTTGCATGCCATTAACATCTACTATAATTGTAAAATTATCTAATTTATATTGATGTGCAAGCATAACAGTTTCCCATACAGAACCTTCGTTGCATTCACCATCGCCAACTATAGCATAGGTCTTGTAATCCAAATTTTTTAGCTTTGCATTCAAAGCCATACCACATGCAACACAGGCACCATGACCGAGGCTGCCAGTTGTGATTTCAATGCCGGGAACATGCTTATGAGAAATATGACAAGAGAAAATGCCATCGTCCTCACCATAATGTTCTAGTTCTTTCACATCCAAAAATCCAAGCTCGGCTAATGCAGCGTAAATTGCAACTCCATTGTGCCCTTTACTCAAAACAATCCTGTCTCTATCAGCTTTTTTGGGATTCATTGGATCAATATTAGCGGTATCATTACACAGCACTGCTACTATATCTGCACAGGAAAGAATACCACCAATATGTGAAGCATGCGCATGATGAACCATCTCTATGGCATGCTTGCGTATTCTCCAAGCAAGTTCTATACTATTCATTTATTCAGGCCTCCAAGAACTCTTTAATCTGTTCATTCATACATTGGCGGACATCTTCGCCACTAGTCCAACACTTACTCCACTCCACTACCTTTTCAATAGCAGCATCCAGATTCCATCTAGGCTTCCAACCAAAGGTAGCTTTCAATTTAGAGCAGTCCAGCTTCAGGAAATTTGCTTCATGAGGACCACCATCATAGCGATTCATCCACTGCAAACCTTCTCCCCATTTGTTTACAAACAGGTCTACTAAGGCTCCAGTCTGAAAACAATCCACATCATCAGGGCCTACATTATAGTAGCCAGCATATTTGCCATCCTCATATTGCTTCGCAGCAATCATCAAATAGGCATACAAGGGCTCTAAAACATGCTGGTAAGGACGAGTAGAAAAGGGGTTTCGAACAATAATGTCTTCATTCTTCAAAGCAGCGCGCACACAATCGGGGATAATGCGGTCATTAGCAAAATCGCCACCGCCAATTACATTGCCAGCGCGTGCAGTTGAAATAGCAACCTTGCCATCTGCAAAAAAGCTATTTTTATAGGAATGGGTAACAAGCTCGCTGCAGGACTTGGAGTTAGAATAAGGATCAAAGCCATCCAGCTCTTCATTTTCGCGATAGCCCCAATTCCATTCTTTATTCAAGTAAACTTTATCAGTGGTAACATTCAGGAATGATTTAACACAGCTACTATTGCGAACACATTCAAGGATATTTACAGTACCCATGACATTAGTTTCATAGGTATAAGCAGGGTCCTTATAACTATCACGCACAATAGGCTGTGCTGCCAAATGTAATACAATCTCCGGTTGAACTTCATCAAAAGCTTTTTTCAGCGATTTATAGTCACGAATATCGCCTATAACAGATTTAATATCACTTTCAATATTAGCAATAGCAAATAAGGCAGGCTCTGTCGGCGGATTTAAAGAATAACCGGTTACTTCTGCTCCAAGATTAGCTAATATCTTGCACAGCCAAGAACCTTTAAAGCCAGTGTGACCGGTCACGAAAACCTTCTTGCCCTTGTAAAAAGATAAATCAAACTCAGCCATTAATCTTCCCACACTTTCCAAGGAGCTTTGCCTTTTTCTAAAAGCTCATTAAGCACATCCATCTCACGCTTAGTATCCATACATTGCCAATAGCCACGATACATATAGGACATAAGTTGCCCTTCCTTAGCCAATCTTTCCAGAGGTTCTCTTTCTAATATGGTGCTATCACCATCAATATAGTCAAAGAACTCAGGTTCAAAAACCATATAACCTGCATTAATCGGCGCACTATCCATCTGGCTCTTTTCACGGAAAGATTTAACATTATTGTTAGGACCAATATCTAGAACTCCTTTAGATTGATCAAGGTACACCGCCGTTAAAGTAGCTATCTTCCCATGTTCTTTGTGGAATTTCAATAGCTCTGCAATATTAACATCGCAGACACCATCTCCATAAGTCATCATGAAGGTTTCATTTCCAACATATTTTTGAATACGTTTAATACGCCCACCAGTCATGGTATTTAGGCCAGTATCAACAACGGTAACCTTCCAAGGCTCACAATGCTGGTCATGAATGGTCATCTCATTCTTACCACTAGTAAAATCAAATGTAATATCACTGTTGTGCAAGAAATAATCAGCAAACCATTCTTTGATTACATGCTGTTTATAGCCTGCACAAACGATAAACTCGTTAAAACCATAATGTGAATATTCTTTCATAATGTGCCAAAGGATTGGCTTACCACCAATTTCAATCATAGGTTTTGGTTTATATTGACTTTCTTCACTGATGCGAGTTCCAAAACCGCCGGCTAAAAGTACTACTTTCATATATACCTCCAAAATAATAACTATTTTTTGGTTATCTTTTTGTCAATTTAGCTCATTGAATTTTAATATGCACCTTTTTTATTCAAGACAACGGCAAAAGTCTTGAACAACATCACGATATCAATCCATAGATTCCAATTACAAATATACCAGCAGTCCATCTTAACGCGATTAATAAAACTTACTTCGCTACGACCACTAGTTTGCCAGTATCCAGTAATACCTGGTTTAGCAATTAATACCGTATCCGCTAATTCTCCCATTTCTTCTTTCTCAGAAGGCAAATACGGTCTTGGGCCAACCAAACTCATGTGGCCTAATAGTACATTAAATATCTGTGGCAATTCATCTAGGCTAGTCCTGCGCATAAAAGCGCCAAAGGGAGTAACTCTTGGGTCATTTTCTAATTTGTGATACTTTTTCCAGTCAGCATACATTTCCGGATGCTCTTTAAAGTACTGCTCTAAGATTTCATCTCCATTGCAATACATACTCCTAAATTTATAACATCTAAATAATTTACCATTTTTACCTAGACGATATCCATCATATATTACAGGTCCTGGAGAATCCATTTTAATCTTTATGGCTATAAATGCTAAAATCGGAGAAATTAACATAGTACCTATTATAGTTAAAGTATAGTCGAAGACGGTTTTTATGAATACATTCCAGAAATTCTCCAAATGATTCTTCATTCGTAAGATTAACAACTGCTCGTAGAACATGCTCTCTACTTCCACATTGCTCATAGGAGCGCCTGAAATACTAGGGATAACGGCTAGTTTTTTAACTAGAGGTTGAACTTTAAAAATTAGAAGTCCTAATTTTTCTGGATCCATGCCAGGGGCAGCGATAAATACTCGCTCAACGCTTGATTTCTTAATAACGCGTTCAACATCGGAAAACGTACCAAGTACAGGATACTGTTCCAATATGCCTTCTTGTACTTTGTTATCTTCTAATAAACCTATAATCCTATAACCCATACCGGCATCATTAGTGATTGCTTTAGCAAGTATTTCAGCTGTTTTACCTGCACCGATAATGAGGACAGGAATAGAAAGCAATTTATGATTTGTCATAAATCTCTTGGTTATATATCTAAATACTGAAAGATATATAAAAGACAAAACACCAAAAATAGCTACAAATAATCTACTTGTAGCTGCGGAGATTTGAGCTAAATACATTACCAGTACTACAGTAAAAATACTATAGCAGCAAGCCTTGAAGAGCATCTGTACTTCGGCATAGAAAGGCATACGACGGCTATACAATTGGACTATATTCATGAATAAGATAAAAATAACCGGGAAAGTAACCCAAAAGTTAAGCCAGGAAATATGCAAGTTATTGGAATGTAGAAGAAAATTGCGCAGCCAAAAAGAAGACTGTTCTGCCGCAACAATAACAAAATAGTCAAGAATAATAAATAATACTGCAATTATGGTGTTTAAGTATTTGTTTTTACTAGATTTAATCACCAATTATTCTTCTCCCCATCATCAGCTTCTAGTTTTGAATACACTAATACTACAGTGCTAATTATCATTATAGTTATTCACTTTTATTATACGCCTAATCTACCTGTTATACGCCTAATCTACCTATTTAGTCAATGTGTGACAGGTTTATGGCACTATTGTAAATACTATTCCTATTTTTTCCTTGTGGATATACAATGACTCGGGTAAGACTCATATATTAATTAAAATAAATAACGGAGGGGTGATTTATTACAGTATTTAAATATAAAAAAGTGTAACAATTACCTAAAATAATGTATACTATATAGAATTTTAGCATTATAAGGCAGAAGAAGACAAATTTTAGTAATACTTTACTATATGCCTTGCCATAATATAACCCAATCTTGGGAGATATTCCATCAACAAAGCTCTTGATTAATCTCAGCTCTAAAGTCAGGCTATTATCTCTAACCTTTTGGTACTCTTCCTTGGCAGCGTTATATTTATTTTCGAATGCTTCTAGTCTTGCTAAATCGTTGGAGTCCTTAGATGCGTTATATTTCTGCTCCAAGACATACTTAGCTATCATGTAGTAGTAATAACGAAGATAGTAAGCAGCTTCGATGTCTATAATATCTACTTCGCAGAGTTCTCCTAGTCTGATTAGTTTTTCTGCACATCCGTCGGGATATATACCACCTTCTATACTAGGTAATAATTCTTGCTCGAACTCTATGTCTAATTCTTCTTCGGTAAAATGAGAATAAGGAGCGGTAGAAAGAAGAGAAGATGTTCTCGCGGCCGCGGAGTCTTTTTCTATCTTAGCATTTTCCTCTACTTCGTCAGCGGTAGACTCAGCAAATTCCGTATTCTCGCTTTTCTCGGAGTTCTTATTATCCAGACTAGTATCTTTCGCTGCTTCGTCTACCTCTTCTACGCCCTCTTCTTTCTCTACTGATTTGGTATAATCCCAAGGTTCATAAGCCAATTCGCTAGTATCTTTAACTTCTTTCAACATGGTTAATTCTTCCTCCTTTACTCAAAACTTCTAGGCGCCCTTTGTTTGGCTCATGATTTTAAGCACCAATTTTATTTTGTCAAGTACTTTTTTTAATTAAAATGCCGCAAGCTATCTTTTTAATACTTTATGTATTAAAAGAAGAGTATGCGGCGTTTTTTGTTAACCAGCAAAAATATATGTATATCCTGGCGTAGCAATATGGCACCATCCATAGCCGGAATAGATACCTAATTCTATTTGGTTTTCTAACCCGTTATACCTAGCTGCGGCCTTAATAGTTTCCGCTAATTCTTCTGCGGAAGCGTCGGTATCAGCTTCGTGAATATCGGTCGCGCATCCGAAGAGATGATTCGAATTCGTCACTCCGCCGACTTCGGTGTTGACTTTTCTAGTTCTATAGCCAGATTTATATCCTGCTTAGGTCCAGTTGATTACCCAGTTCGGATTCCAGTTTCGAAGCATATCTAGGATTCGGAAGAGATTAGCGGTATCTTCGTTCTCAGTTACTAGTCTTCTGTTTTCGTTGTCTTGAGCATATTCGTTTTCTCGTCTGTCTCGTTCTGAGCCGCGGGCACTTTTTCTTCTGTTTCCATGAATTCGTCCATAATATGAGCATTTCTCCTTATTTTTCTAATCCATTCGAAAAAATCGACGCGTAAAATCGTTTCTACGGGCCTTTTATTCATAGGTCCTTATGAAACCATCTACCTGAGTTACTTTGACCTTGACGAATGCTTCTTCACTAGATTCGACTTCGGCGTCGAGCGCGTTTATCTGAGAATAAGCTAAAGCAGGACTTCCATGCGGACAAGCCGAACCGGAAATGGTGCACGAATTTCACATATCTGTTCCTAAAAAATGGGGATGTGCGCTATAACTGTACCATCATAGATCTCCATGACAGAAGATAACGGACCACCATATCACCAGCGAACTTGCGGTCCGCACGCTGCAGAAAGCATTGGAATCCCAGCGTCCGGCAAACGATAGTCTGATCCTGCACAGTGACAGGGAAAGCCAGTATACGTGAAAAGCTTTGCGAATCTGCCCATGTGGCCCGGAGCATGAACCAAGCCGGATATCCATATGACAATGCGCCGATGGAGAGGTACTTCAACACTCTGAAGAACGAA
>Ga0129316_1000413_pt1 | contig 24682 bp, 14 predicted proteins | sample Cm1ome_2_FD_94429 | JGI IMG/M metagenome (GOLD analysis project Ga0129316, IMG submission 94429) | Eastern black-and-white colobus group fecal microbial communities from Wisconsin, USA - Cm1022B metagenome | ecosystem: Host-associated > Mammals > Digestive system > Large intestine > Fecal...
CGGTACTTATAATGTGCGCGGTGTACATTCCGAATATTTTAATATAGAAACGCAGCACGTACTGGAAGGGCGTTTACTGAATGAGGTAGACGTAAAAGAAAAACGTAAGGTTTGCCTGATCGGTAGTATTGTGCGCGAAGTGTTGTTCACTCCCGGTGAAGATCCGATCGGAGAGTATATCCGTGTAAATGGCATTTACTATCAGGTCGTGGGCGTTGTGAAACCTAAGCCACGTGTACAGATCGGAGGACGTACGGAGGAAAGTATCATGTTGCCTTTTACTACCTTACAGCAGGTGGCCAACCAGGGGGATAAGTTCTGGTTCCTGTGCGCAACCGCCGATGACGGTTATTCATGCGACAGGATGGTGGAAGATATAACGGATGTTTTGAAATCACAAAATGAAATATCGCCTACCGACCCGCAAGCCGTCAGCAGTTTTACGATTGCCAAGCAATTCGATAGTTTTGAAACACTATTTACCGGGATCAATATTCTGGTATGGTTGGTTGGAATGGGTACTTTGCTGGCTGGTATCATTGGGGTCAGTAACATTATGATGGTGACGGTAAAAGAACGTACCCGCGAGATTGGTGTACGCCGTGCAATCGGGGCTAAGCCGTTCGATATTATATCCCAGATCATGAGTGAGAGTTTGTTGCTTACGGCTTTGGCCGGACTGATGGGGTTAAGTTGCGGAGTTTTTCTGTTGGATGTAGCTAATAATTTATTGGCAAGCAGCGGATCGGCAGATTCTCAGGGCACTTTCTTCAGTAATCCGGAAATACATATCGGAGCCGCCGTTGCCGCAACCGTTGTTTTACTTATCAGCGGACTTATGGCTGGATTGATTCCGGCCTGGCGAGCCATGCAGATTAAGGCTATTGATGCTATCAGAGAAGAATAAGGGGAATTGAATATTATAAATTGGAAATTGAAAATTAAGATAGTTATGAAGAATCGTATCGTTAAGAAAATCCTGCGAATCATCTTTTTAGTATTGGTGGGAGCCGCCGTGGTCGGCACTTTCTACTTCTTGTGGAAAAAAGCACAACCTGTCATCACCATGTATGAAGTGGTAACTCCCAAACGCGACTCGGTAGAGACAAAGACTGTGGCGACAGGAAAGGTGGAACCGCGTGATGAGGTACTTATCAAACCGCAGATGTCCGGTATCATCTCCGAATTGCTGAAGGAAGCCGGTCATGGTGAAGGAAGGCGAGATTATTGCAAAGATCAAGGTAATCCCTGAAATGGTTCAGCTGAACAGTGCTGAATCGCGTGTCCGTGTGGCGAAGATCAGTCTGGAGCAGATAGAAGCTACCTACAAACGGGATGAAGATCTGCACAAGCAAGGAGTCATATCTAAAGAGGACTATGAAACCTCACTGGCTAATTATAAGAAAGCTCAGGAAGAAGCAGAAAATGCACAGGATGCATTGGAGATTATCCGTGAAGGTATTTCACGTAAATCGGCATCGTCCAGTACGACACAGGTTCGTTCTACCATTACCGGTATGATTCTGGATGTTCCTATTAAAGTCGGAAACTCGGTGATCCAGTCGAATACATTCAATGACGGTACGACGATTGCTTCCGTAGCCGATATGAACAATATGATCTTCAGGGGAAAAGTGGATGAAACAGAAGTTGGACGTATCCATGAAGGCATGCCTATCAAACTGACAGTCGGTGCTTTGGATAGCCGTACGTTTGATGCCACCCTGGAATATGTAGCTCCGAAAGGAGTGGAAGAAAACGGTGCCGTCCTGTTCGAGATCAAAGCGGCCGTTCAGATGCCGGAAGATGCCTTTATCCGTGCCGGTTACAGTGCCAATGCCGAGATCGTGCTGAAACGTGCGACCGATGTCCTGACCGTTCCTGAAAGTTGTGTTGAATTCAGTGGGGACTCTACCTTCGTACAGATTGTAAAACAGGAAAAGCCGGAACAGTTATTTGAGAAACGTGCTGTTACGGTCGGTTTGTCTGACGGTATCAAGATCGAAGTGAAAGAAGGTTTGTCTGAAGGTGACAAGATTCGTGGTGGTATTGTAGCTGCTAATAAGTAATAGAAATAAAAACGAATAAGTGATGAAACAAATCATATCATCCGTAGCGCTGGCCTCATTCCTTTTCTGTCTGCCCGTCGGGGCACAGGAAGCGGCAAAGCAATGGTCGTTGGAGGAATGTATCCGGTACGCTATCGAGAACAATATAGATCTGAAACAAAAGGAATTGGAACAGAAAAGCCGCGAAGTGGACTTACACACCAGTAAATATAGTTGGTTGCCCAGTGTGAATGCCAGTGTGGGGGAAAACTTTGGTTTCGGCCGCTCCGAATCGAAAGATGGTTTGATCGTAGACCGTAACTCGGCCAATACGACAGCCGGTATTCAATTGAGCATGCCTATCTTCGACGGTTTGAAAATACCGAACGATATTGCTGCCCGCAAGCTGGACCTGAAAGCATCTATCGAGACTTTGAATAAGGCAAAGGAGGACTTGTCTATCAATGTGGCTTCTTACTATCTGCAAGTTCTTTATAATAAGGAAATGTTGAAGATAGCCCAATTGCAGGTAGACCTGAGCTCTGAGCAGGTGACAAAAACCGAGGCACTCTATAATGCCGGTAAAATCCCTGTTTCCCAGTTATACGATATGAAAGCCCAATTGGCAAAAGATGAAGTCACATTGACAGAATCGCAGAACAATGTGAAACTGGCTTTACTGGATCTGGCACAAAGTCTGGAACTGGAACGTGCCGGTGAAAACTTCGATGTGCTGGAACCGGAAAACGGTGATGCCATTGAACGTTACATGAGTAGTATCATTCCTCCTGATCAGGTCTATGATCATGCCGTGACATTCAAACCGCAGATCAAGGAACAGCAGTATCTGCTGGAGAGCCAGAAGAAAGCGCTCCGTATAGCTCAGGCGGGATATTATCCGAAGCTGAATTTAAGTGCCGGTTACAGTACCGGTTACTATCATAACTTCGGTGACGGCGATTATAATAACGCTCCGTTCAGTGATCAGTTGAAGAATAACGGGCAGAAATCAATCGGTTTAAGTCTGAGTATTCCGATCTTCAACCGTTTCCAGGTACGTAACAGCGTCCGTACCGCCCGTCTTTCCATAACTAATCGTGAGTTAATGATGGAAAACAGCAAAAAATCACTTTATAAGGAGATTCAACAGGCTTATTATAATGCAACGGCAGCACAGGAGAAATACATCTCTTCCGATAAATCAGTCGATGCAAGCAAGGTCGCTTTCTCATATGCTGAAGAACGGTATGGTGCAGGAAAAAGTACCGTATTTGAATACAGCGAAGCAAAGACGAAGTATGCGCAGAGTCTGGCTGAACAGACACAGGCCAAGTACAACTTTATCTTCCGTACCAAGATCCTTGACTTCTATAATGGAACACCAATCACTTTATAGTAATATCGACAATAAGATTAAATCCTATTTTTTAACATAATTGATTAGACACACCAAGGAGGAGGGAAGTTTCCGTGAGGAAACTTCCTTCCGTTTTTGTAAATACACATCAAAGTGAGTGAATAAATATTATATTTGTCGCAGAAAAGGGATATGAAACCTCTAAAAATACATAGTTCATGAAGAACTATGTCCCTTTTCAATTTTTAATATCTATAAGAATCAATACGTTCGCGTTTTGCGAAAAAATTAAAACATTATCATTCATATTACATTCCTCCCTGATTATTAAAGAAATCGAACAATAACTATTCCATAGTTCTTCATGAACTAATATAGATGAAAAAGCGACAAGGAGATGTATTATGAATATAAGCCGTATAAATGAAGATATAATAGAACAAATCAGAAAAGGTTCGGAAAAGGCTTTTTCTGAATTGTTCAGTACCTATTATAGCTACTTGAATGCAGTCGCTTTATGTTACCTGATCGATAAAGAGGCAGGTGCAGAAATTGTAGATGATGTTTTTATTAATATCTGGAACAAGCGAGATACCTTATCGTATCCAATTCATTATTATTTAGTACGTTCTGTTCAGAATGGCTGTCTCAATTACATCCGTGCACAAAGGAGTCAGCAAAATGTATTGGATGAACACAAAGAACAAATGTTGGCTTTTCAGGAAAATTATATCCAATCGACTCCGGTTCCATTACAATATGTAGAAATGCGTCAGACGGAAGAAGAGATACGTTTAGCGGTAAATCAATTACCTTCAAAGTGCAGGATTGTTTTTGAAGAGTATTTCTATGCCGGCAAAACTGTGGATGTAATTGCCGATAATATGGGTTTGACCGTTAGTACAGTACGAGTTCAGTTAAAGAATGCGACTGATCGTTTGAAGCAAACTCTTAAACATCTGCTTCTTTTCTTTATCTGTTGAAATCTGTTTACTCCAGCCTTTTTATTCCTCTTCCCGGAAAAGGATCTTTCATGACTATTGTAGAGTATCGAATTAAATAATATATTTGCATGTATAGTTGATCGGTTAAGTTGTTCGAATTAAAAACAGATGGGAAAATCTCTTAAAGATATTGCAGAAGCTCTTAAGGTCTCAAAAACAACAGTTTCATGGGTGTTGTCAGGGCGTGGTGATGAACAAAAGATAAGTTCGGCTACCCAGAAAAAAATAATAGATTATGCTAAACAGGTAAAATATAGACCAAATTATCTTGCTAAAAGTCTTAGTTCGGGTAAAACGAAAACAATTGGATTGGTTGTTCCCTTCATAGGAGATACTTTTTATGCCCAAGTAGCTATGGAGGTTGAACTCGTGGCAGAACAACTGGGATATACCGTTACTTTTTGCAGTTCCGAATCTAATCCGGTAAGAGAAAATAATATAATCCAAATGTTACGATCGAAGAATATTGATGGATTAATTATTGCTCCTACTAATTATGCCAAAGGTGAATTGGAGAATTTAATGCAAGAAAAATATCCGTTTGTTTTAATTGACCGTTTCTTTCCGGAATTGAATACTAATTATATTATTATAGACAATATCGGGTGTAGTTATAATCTGGTTAATAAACTGATAAATGAAGGCCGTAAAAAAATAGCCATTATAACTACGGCATCGGCTCTTTTTACCATGAGTTTAAGATATGAAGGATATAAGACCGCTTTGATCGAACATGATTGTTTTATTTCTCCTCATTTATATGGAGAGGTGTCACGCAATGAGTATGAGTTAGATATCATTCGTGTATTGGATACTATTTTTGATACGGTCCCGGATGTCGATGGATTCTATTTTACTACGCATTATTTAGGAATGGAAGGGTTACGCTATTTTTATAAACGGAATATAGATGTCAGTAAAATAGGTTTGGCTTGCTTGCATAGTACTCCGAGTTTTGAACTTTTGGCTCCTAATATGCATATAGCGTATCTTCCTATAAAAGAAATCGGTCGTGAGTCTGTACGTGTGTTAATTGAGAAATTAGAAACTACCGATAATGAAGACGAAAAGGTAAAACTGGTTTTGCCTGTATGTGATTAAAAATATATCGATCATAAGATAGTATAAGAAAATCGGAATAAATGTCATTGTTTATCTCTGATAAGACACATATGTTTGCAAAATAATATTTTTTTCTTAGTTTACTTAACCGGTAAAGTTGATTAAGAGAGAAACATAATACCATGAAATATGAAAAGGCAATTTATTCTTTCAGTATGGATTTTCATACTATCACTAAGCTCATTAAAAGCTCAGATTGCGGCTATAGATGTAGATAAAGGAGCCGAAAAGGTTGAAGTTGAAGACATAATCATTGTCTTCAAAATGCATTTTGATATTGGTTATACTGACTGGAGTGAATCTATTTTACAGAAATACACAACCTCTATGATGGATGAAACATTACGTTCAGTAGAGGAAACGGGTAAATTACCTAAGGAAGACCAATTTGTTTGGACTCTTCCTGGCTGGCCAATGAAATATATTATGGAAAATACCTCTGAGGCTTATAAATCCGGAATAGAAAAAGCATTAAAGGATGGACGTTTCAAAGTGCATGCACTTCCTTTCACATTTGAGACTGAATCGAGTGATCTTGAAACATTGGTGCGTGGTATGTCCTATTCTTCGCAGATAAATAGAAAATATGACCAACCGTTGGTACGTGGAGCTAAACTTACCGATGTCCCTAGCCATTCCTGGATACTTCCTACATTATTGACACAGGCTGGTGTGAAGATTTTGCATATTGGTTGTAATCCCGGGTCCGTATCACCGGATATACCAACCCTGTTTTGGTGGGAGGGACCGGATGGTTCGAGGTTACTTACTTTTAACTGGGCGGAATATTACGGTTCCGGTGTACTTCCTCCGGCAACCTGGAAATATAAGACATGGTTAGCAATGATACATACGCATGAAAATACGGGGGCTCCGACACCGGAAGATGTTGCTGCTGTATTGAAAGAAGCTCGTGAAAAAGCACCGAATGCCCGGATACGTATCGGTCAGCTGGAAGATTTTTATGATGCTCTGATGAAAGAAAACCCATCATTGCCTGTAGTAAAGGGGGATATGCCGGATACCTGGATTCATGGATATATGTCGATGCCTAAAGAAGTAAAAATCAATAAGGCTATGCAGCGTGTCATTTATAATACGGAAACGTTGAATTCCTTACTCAAACAGTGGGACATAACTCCCGAACCGGTTGAACCTTATGTTGAAAAGGCTATTGAACAATCTTTATTGTTTGATGAACATACTTTTGGGCTGGCAATGAGTCATGGACACCAGGATTTTTGGAAATATGGGGACGATTTTACAGTCAGCAGGGCGCAAGGGCTGTATGATTTTATAGAAACATCTTGGAATGAAAAAGGAAGTAGGGCACACCGCGCTGAACAATATATTATCCCTTCTTTACGGAAGGATTTGAAGAAACTGGCTCAGAATGTAGCCGTTAAAGGACGTAAAGTTGTTGTCTATAACCCGCTTCCCTGGAAACGTTCGGGTTTGGCCAGTTTCCATATGGGAGTTTATAAAAAAAATTTCCAGGTTTATGGTTTGAAGGATGAATTGACAGGTAAGATTTTCCCAGTATATAACGACTACAATCACCTGTCTTTTCATGCGGAAGATATTCCATCCCTGGGGTATAAGACTTATACGTTGGTAACATCTCCTATATCTGAGGATTCCCGAAGTTCCCGTATTGATGAAGTAGAAGCGGTGTTGGAAAACAACTATTTCAAAATAGAAATAAATAAGGAAAACGGTGCATTACTTTCTGTTTGGGATAAACAACAACAGAAAGAAATGGTCGATGGGAAGAATGAATATGGATTCGGAGAGTATATCCACGAGAAATATGGTCAAGAGGAAATCAACCGTTATAATGCGAACTATGTGAAGCCCGGACATCATGGCTGGGCTGATCAGGAGATGGGACGGCCGGAAAATCCGGACCTGAAATATGAAATGATAAAGGGCAGATTAAATAAAATCAAATATTTGCAGACCTCCCATTCAGTTAGTGCTACGGCATTCTGTCAGACAGGTGCTGGCGATGACTATACATTAACCTATACGTTAGAAGATAGCTCCCCTTATCTGGAAATTTGTTGGGGGATACGGAATAAACCGGCTGAATCCCAACCGGAAGGTGGTTGGCTAGCTTTCCCGTTTAATCTGTCGAATCCTTCATTCCGGTTAGGGAGAACCGGCGGTATTGTTAATCCGGTCACTGATTTTGTAAAGAACACCAACCATGATTATTTCTTCCTGAATACCGGTATGGCTATTATTGATAATCAAGGGAAGGGGTTTGGCTTAAATACACCGAATGCCCCGGCTGTCAGTCTGGACCGTCCCGGTCTGTTCCGTTTCTCCGGAGAGTTTATACCCCAACGGCCAAATGTTTTTGTCAATCTGTTTAATAATCAGTGGGGTACTAATTTTACAGAATGGATAGAAGGAGGTTTTTCCGCCAAAGTATATCTGTGGTCGATCGATAAATACAGTAATGAGACTTCTCTTATTACACCGACAGAAGAAACGCGTGTTCCTCTGATGGCAACGTATACAGAGGATGATGGAGGTGAACTTCCGTTCTTTTCCGAGGGGATTACATTGTCCGAAAAAGGAATTTTAGTTACTGCTTTCGGACCGAATACAGATGGTGAGGGAGACTTGTTGAGACTTTGGGAACAAGTCGGTAAAAAAGGTAAATGTACTGTTACATTATCCGGAAAATCATATCGGTCTGCTCAATTCTGTAATCTGCGCGGTGAACCGTTGGGAGATTCGTTTCCAATTAAGAATAATGAACTGTCCGTCGAGATGCATGCCTATCAGCCTGTATCGATCATATTAAAAAGGTAATAAGGAATGTAATTAAATAAATAAGAAAATATGAATACGTTTGAGCCTGACTACAGAAATATTTTAAAGGTATTATATAATCAGAAACCTGATTATTTGCCTTTATATGAGCATAATATCGATGCCCCTTTTGTTTCTAAATGTATAGGGGAAGAATTGTCGTTAAATGGCCGTAAAAGCTGCTCTGATTTGGATGAGTATTTTAGTAAATATATTTCTTTCTGGAAAGAAAATACCTATGATGCATTCAGTTATGAAGCTGCGATTTGCGAAATCCTTCCCGGTCATGGGGCCATATTAGGGGGGATGCTCGGTCCTATTCAGACCCGCGATGATTTTGACAGATATCCGTTTGACGATATTCCCCGTATTTTCTGGGAAACATACAGGCCTCGGTTGGAGTCTATCCGGAGAGTGATGCCTGCCGGGATGAAAGCCTATGGTGGTTGCGGATACGGCATTTTTGAAACAGCTCAGGATCTGGTGGGTTATGAAAGCCTGTGTGTCATGCAGTATCTCGACCCGGAACTTTTTGCCGACATCTTCCGGAAAATCGGTGAACTCTACGAAACATTGTGGACTAAGATGTTGGAGGAGTACGACGATCTTTTTGTCTTCTATCGCATGGGAGATGATTTGGGGCATCGTATGGCAACTATGCTCGAACCGGATACGATTCGTCAGTTTATTTTACCGCTGCATAAGAAAGTGATCGATATCGTACATAATAAGAATAAGAAGTTCTTACTGCATTGCTGTGGGAATATCAAAGAGATCATGCCTGATATTCTTCAGAACGGGATAGATGCCAAACATTCGAATGAAGACCAGATATGTCTTTTTGATGAATGGATCGATAACTATTCGGATAAAATCGGCCTGTTCGGAGGATTCGATATGAACTATCTGATCCTGAATCCGTATGACCAGGTCTTTAACAAGGTTTTGGAGGAAGGTACCCGGTTCCGTAAAAAAGCGAACGGATACGGTCTGGGATCCGGTAATTCAATACCTGATTACATGCAGATAGAGGGGTTCTATGCAATGGTAGATGCCGTAAAAGAGATAAGAAGAAGGGAACAATTGACTAAATAAATAGAATAGTATGGAAAACACATTAGAAAGAATAGCACTTTGTGTCGAAGTGGGTAAGATCAATGCAAAAACTCCTTATCCTCCGGCAATGAAAGGGGAAGACGGAGCTGATGAATTGACATTGAAGGCTTTGGAGCAGGGGTATTCCCCCAATGATATTTTAACAAAGGGATTGATCGTTGGTATGAACAATATCGGTGTGAAGTTCAAAGAAAATAAAGTGTTTGTGCCTCAGGTCCTGATGAGTGCAAAAGCTATGAGCGGTGGCATGCAACATCTGAAAAGATATTTTAATGACGGTTCGGTCAAACGTAAAGGTAAATTGATTATCGGTACGGTAAAAGGAGATTTACATGATATTGGTAAAAATCTGGTATGTATGATGGTGGAAGGCAATGGTTATGAGATTATCGACTTGGGGGTAGATGTTACCGAAGAAAAGTTTGTGGACGCTGTCAGAGAAAATCCGGATGCTTTTGTCGGAATGTCTGCTTTGTTGACAACCACAATGGTCAATATGGAGTCGATCAATACAGCTATAAAGGCAGAGTTTCCTCAAGTGAAAACATTTATAGGCGGAGCACCTGTGAGCAGCGATTTTGCTCAGAAAATAGGTGCAGACTATTATACAGAAGAGCCTCAGCGGTTAGTAGAGATTTTAAACCAGTTAACATCTAATTGATATGACATCAAGAGAACGTTTTTTGACAGCATTATCGGGTGGTGTACCCGACAGAATTCCTATTATGGAACATCTTTTCAGTTTGAAACTTATGCAGGAGCTGTTGGGATATACAACGGTTTTGTATGATGGTAAAACACAGGCAAAGCTGGCTGTCAAGCTGGGTATCGATGGCATCTGGACGCCGATTAACGGTTTCTGTGGTATCGAAGAGACTCCTCATGAACCGAATGAGATATACAAAGATGAATGGGGCGTTACCTATCAAAAAAATGGCTGGCCGATCATCGCACAAATCGATACGCCTGTAAAATGCCGTGAAGATTGGGAAGCGTATACTTTGCCTCCGGTCGATACGCCTTATCGTCTCAAAATTTTCAAAGATGTGAAGGCTGCTAATACGGAAGACCTGGCAGTCGTGTTGGGAACTTTGGGACCGTTCACCATGCTATCCTGGTATATCATGGATTTCGAGACATTGGCTATTACCATGTATATGGATCCGGAAATGGTACATGAAATAAATGAAGCAGTGTTGGAATGGACGTTGGGGGTTATCCGTTTGGCTATAAAGGAAGGGGGAGTCGATTGTGTACAAATATCTGATGACTGGGGTGGTACGAATGCTTTGTTGATTTCTCCGGATGACTTCCGTACTTTCTTCATCCCTTATTTCAGGCGTTTGGTTGCCGGTATCAAAGAATTGGGAGTGCCGGTTATTATGCACAACGACGGGAGAATCTGGGATATCCTCGACGATCTGGTAGATTGCGGTATCGATGGACTTCATCCGGTGGAAAGAGCTGCCGGGATGGATTTGAAAAAAGTGAAAGAGAGATACAAAGGACGGTTGACGCCTATAGGTAATATCAATAACAAAGTAACGATGGCATCTTCCAATCCGGATGATGTTCGTAAAGAAGTTTTGGAATGTATCAGGGAGGCTGCTGCTGATGGAGGATATATAATTGCGACAGATCATAGTATTCACGATCTGATCCCTACGGAAAATGTGCGATGTCTGATAGATACAATCAATAAGTATGGAAAATATCCTATAGACTTGACTTTTTCCCGCTGATTTCAGGGGATAAAAGCCACTTTGGAACAGTCTTTCTAACAATGCCCATTCAAGCAACCTTATAATGCCCATTGTAAGGTTGCTTGAATGGGCATTGTTATGACCTTAGGATGAGCATTGTTAGAATGCGCCAATGGGGGTGGTTGTAGAAATTGTTTCTATTTCTTTTGTTAAAATCAAAAAAAGTTCGATTTTATCTAAATGTTTTTCGGTTGAGATGTGTATTTATTTTAAACAACCGGAAATTTAGCAGTATATGCAAGATAAAGATATATTATTTGAAGAACTAATGAGTAACTATATTTCAGGTTCCATAACGGACGAGGAGAAGGTTTCTTTGTTCGCTTTGGTAGAGGAGTCTGATTTATACAGAGAGCGGTACAACGAGATGGTAAAGTTGTACGCACTTCTTCATATTCCCGCCTTCGAATCTCAGAAAGAAACCAGATATGCCTATTTGAAAGAATGGTTGCATCTAACCTCCGGAGTTACTTTCCGGCGCCGGTGGTTTATCTATACACGAAACGTTGCAGTAATCCTTTTATTGATGGTTTCTGTTTCCATCGGTTCTATTTTTATATATAATGAATTGGATGAATCAGGCGAGCAGCTATATAATGAAATGGCTGTTCCTCTGGGTTCGCAAACCAAAGTAGTTCTACCGGACGGTTCAACGGTAGTCCTTAATTCCGGCTCTGTCTTGAAGTATCCGTTATCATACGGGAAGAAGGAGCGAAATGTTTATTTGGTAGGTGAGGGTTATTTTGAAGTGGCAAAAAATGTCGAAAAAGTTTTTCAAGTCTATGCAGGTGGTATGCAAGTGAGAGTGACTGGAACAACATTTAATCTTCGTTCGTATCCGGAAGACTCGGAGACGGAAGTGGCATTGATCAATGGTGGGGTAGATGTATTGGCTAATAATAAACAAGTCCGTTTGAAACCGGATGAAAAAGCGATATATAATCGTGAAACAGGTGCCTTATATAGCGAAACGACGGAGTCTCATAAATCATCTTTGTGGACAACCGGACGGTTGAGTTTTGTGAATGCTTCTTTTCTGGATATATTGAAAGATATAGAACGGAAATACAATGTAAAGATTTGGGTAGAGAGTGATAAAGTTGCAAATGAATACTTTACCGGAAGCATTAATCTGACAATGTCACTTCAGGAAGTGTTTAATTTTATTGATGTGGATAAAAAGTATCGTTTCGAACAGAGTGGAAGCGTAATCATGTTGAAAGACAGGTAAAACTGCGATTAAAATAGGATGTTTAACTTTAAAAGAGAATATATGGAAAACACAGGTTAAAAAAAGAATCGGAGATGGTTGGCACTTCTCTCCGATTCATTGAATGATTTTTTTGAATTAATTAGTTGTTAACTAACGAAATCGTTACAAAAGTATGAAAAGAAAGTATTTTTCAATCAAACAATTGGGTTTATTTTTGGCGATGGGTGTAATATCCACTTCTGTATATGCCAATACGGCATTACAAAGCGTAAAGGTTACCGTAAATCACAAAAATGCCCCTATTAGTAAAGTTCTTGATGACATAGAACAACAAACAGGTTATTCAATCCTGGTACGTAATAATGATATTAATATCAAACAGAAGGTTACGGTAAATGTAACTGGTTCTTTAAATACAGTTTTGGCAGATGTGTTTGAAGGAATGGAGGTGAAGTATAATGTTGAAAATAAAACAATCTCTATTTATAAAGAGAAAACACCGTCGTTTGTGGCTTCATCTGTGAACCAGGACAAAAAAACAGTTACAGGTACTATTGTCGACCAAAATGGCGAACCTATTATCGGAGCCAATGTCTCTATCCCAGGGACAACTACGGGTACCATAAGTGATGTGGATGGAAGGTTCTCTATCGAAGTCCCCGAAAATGCGCAGCTTCAAATTTCTTTTATCGGTTATCTTAGTCAGGTAATTTCGGTCGAAAATAAAACCGTTATTAACGTTAAACTGCAAGAAGATACTCAAAAGTTGGATGAAGTGGTTGTAGTCGGCTATATGACACAGAAAAAGGGGTTGTTGACCGGATCTGTAGAACATATGCGAGTAGATGAACAGATGAAGACATTACCTACAACTGCTGCCGGTAATTTGTTGGCAGGTAGATTGGCTGGAGTCAATGTCAGTACTCCGAGCGCAGCTCCTGGTTCGAATCCGGATGTGTCTATTCGTACTGTATCTGCTTGGGAAAGAGATAACAAGAAACAACAACCGGTGTGTTATGTTATTGATGGAGTAATTCGTGATGCAAGTGATTTCAATAACTTGTCTCCCAACGAAATTGATGATATCACAGTCTTAAAAGATGCTGCATCTGCTGCGGTGTATGGTTCTCGTTCTGCTGGTGGTGTAATTTTGGTAACAACTAAGAAAGGTAAATTAGGAAAACCAACTGTAAACTATTCTTATTCTTATGCAATAGATACTCGTACAAAGAATATGGATTTAACCAGTGCTGTAGAGGCAGGAGAGTTATATGGACGTATTAACGGTGACACAGACCCGGCAGGATGGGCGTGGTCTCAGGAAGAGTTGGATTATTTCAAGGGAATCAATGATGGTTGGGGATATGACCAGTTGGATCTTATTTGGCGTAATCCAAGTACACAGACACATAATATTAGTGTAAGTGGTGGTAATGAAAAGATACGTTATTTTGCCGGTGGTTCCTATGTGAAACAGGAAGGTTTCATGGAACCTATGACTTACGACAAGTATAACTTACGTTTGAATGTGACGGCTGATATTACCAAAGATTTAAAGGTTGAAACTGGACTGTCTTTAAACAATAACAAGCAAGGGCTTTTAGCTGAGGATTATGATGAAGTGAACCGTGATACATACACAAAGCTTCGTATTTGGCAACCAGATCAACCTGTTTATACTGACAGTGGGCAGTATATTGATTACGGTTGGATCGGAAACGTAGGTGCTAAAGCTGCAGGTGCTGGTGGTTACAGAAAACATGAATATCTGAAACCTCAAATGCTTGTCAGCGCAACTTACAAAGCTCCGTTCCTCGAGGGATTGAGTGCTAGGGTAGCTTTCAGTAAGCAGTGGTATCATGAAGCACAGAAGAAATTCTATAAGTCATACGAAATGCAGATTATGCAGCGTACAGGGCCAAATAATCGTATTATGTCTACTAATGATAACGATATCATTGGTGTAAAAAAATCTACTTGGGGGTTGCCTAATGGTAAGGATATGATTGAACGTGTGTCTAAATGGAATGATAATATGCAACTTAACTTCCAGTTGAGTTATGACAAGGTGTTCAACAATGTACATCATGTAAGCGGTACGTTTGTAACAGAGTGGTATGAAGCTAGTGGGACAGGTGTAACCGGTGGTCGCGAATCATTCCCGCTTTATTTAACAGACCAGTTCTGGGCTGCTAGTGATGCACGTGCTGATAGTTGGGCAAATGGGGATGTGGATTGGCAAGATGGACGTATGTCGTATATTGGTCAGTTTAGTTACGATTATGCGAACAAGTACATGTTTACATTTTCTTTCCGTGAGGATGGTTCAATGAAGTTTGCTCCTTCTCAGCGTTGGGGATTCTTCCCAGCTGCATCTGCCGGATGGGTACTTTCAGAGGAAAGTTGGTTTAATACGTCAAAAATCAACCGTCTGAAAGTCCGTGCTTCTGCTGGTCTTACCGGTGACGACTCGGTTGGCGGATGGCAATGGATGGAATCTTATGAAGCCGGGAAAAAAGCTTATTTTGGTAAATCTCCTGCCCAAAATGTAGGTTTGACTTATGGTAAAGTTGTTAATCCGGATATGACTTGGGAGAAATCATTCAGTTTCGATTTAGGTGCTGATATGAACTTCTTGGATCATTGGGATCTTTCTTTTGATTATTGGTATCGTAATACCTATGATATTTTGGATACACGTGTTGTTTCAACTCCTACCACTTTTAGCCAGAAACTTCCTGCAGAAAATTATGGAGAAGTTCATGCACAGGGTATTGATTTGCGGTTAGGTTATAATGGAGCGTCTGGTGACTTTACTTACTTTGGTAATTTGACAGCTTCTTATGGTTGGAATGAGGTTGTCACGAAGGATTATGCCGAGAATGCTAAATGGTTTGATGTTCCTGTAGGACGGTCTTTAAGTTATATCACAGGTTTGGAAGTTGATCAAATTATTCGTACTCAAGCAGATTTGGATGCTTTCAATGCTGCACATCCTAATTATCTGCATAAAGGGCAAAAACCTGAATTGGGTATGATGGTCTACAAAGATCTTTCAGGTCCACAGGGCACTCCTGATGGAATCATTGATGATTGGGATAAGACGATCTTGAAGAATAAGAATAATCCGTTTATCGTTGGTTTAAACTTGGGTGGAACTTGGAAAGGTTTCGGACTTGACATGATGTTTACAGGCCACTTTGCAGAATACAAATGGGCTGATGACTTAGCAGGTGGTGTAGAATGGAACCGTATGTGGCATGATTGGTATGACAATAGTTGGACTTCAGAAAATCCGAATGCAGAATTGCCAAAAAGAAAGAGTGCAAATGTTACTCGTACTTATGATGACAAGAGTGATTTCTGGTTGAAGAAGAATAATTATCTCCGTATGAAATATTTGACAGTAAGTTATACTTTACCGGAGAACCAGTTCTACAACAAAGTTTTTAACAATGTGCGCTTGTTCTTTACAGGCACTAACTTATTTGTTCTGGGTGGTTTCAATAAGAATTATTATGATCCTGAAATTGGTCAAGGTAATGAATTCCCGATTTCACGTTCATTTAACTTTGGGATAGATGTAACTTTCTAAAAAAGCATGTGTATGAAAAAGAATATATTGATATTAGGATTGTTCCTGTTAGGTATGGGTAGTTGTAGTCTTGATTACGAAAACAAAGAGGCTATAACTCCAGACAATGTTTGGACAGATAAGGCTATGATTAATGGCTTCCTAAACGATATTTATGGTCGTATAACACCGGGATGGCCTGTTAATGCCAACAATACTGATGAAGGTATGAACGGACCTACAAGTATGAATGACTTTGCAAGAGGTAACTATACCGTTGAATTGCAGGGACAGAAGCTGGATTATGAGAAAATAGACCGTATCAATTTCTTCTTGAACAAATTGGAAAATGAGGTGACTATTCTTAATGACGAAGAGAAGAAGCAGTTGATGGGACAGGCTCTGTTTTGGAGAGCTTGGGATTATTTTGATAAAGTAAATACGGTAGGAGGTGTACCCCTGATTCTTGAAGTACAGAATATAGCAGATGTACCGTCTTTGTTCGTATCTCGTAATTCTACATCTGAATGTATAACGCAGATTTTAAAAGATTTGGATGATGCGATCTCTTACTTGCCAGATTCGTATGATGACAAGGGGTATGGTCGTATTGACAAAGGTGCTGCAATGGCTTTTAAGGGACGTGTATTGATGTTTTATGCCAGTCCGATGTTCAATCCGAACAACGATGCTTCTCGTTGGGAAACTGCTTACAAAGCCAATAAGACTGCACTTGATTATTTGACAGCCCAAGGTAAAGGTTTGTATAAAGGTAATTTTGCCGATATCTGGTATGACGAACAGAATTGTGAAGCGATTATGGTGAACCAATTCTACTATCCGGATCATGCTTTTGATCAAAAGAATATCCGTCCAGAACCGCTTACTCGTGATGGTGCGAATGATAATCAGGCTATTTTGTCTTTGTTGATGGCTTTCCCGAAAGCAGATGGTACTAAATTGGAATTGGATGTAACTCGTTTATCTGATCCTGCATACAACCAACAATTTATGACTGAATTCTATACGAATCGTGATCCTCGTTTCCATGCTACTATTTTCTGTCCGGGAACAATTTATCCATGTACTAATGTACAACTTGAGGGTGGACAGAAGTATTGGAATGCTTGGTATGAACAAGAAGTAGACGGCAAGACTCAAATGAACTCATTGGTGGATTTTCAAACAGGAACTTCGATTGGCGGAGGTATGTCCGGTTATTTCCAAAAGAAAGGATTAGACGAAAGTTTGAATAATGCTTCTGTTTATCAGGCAGAAACAGACTGGATTGAGATCCGTTTTGCTGAGGTTTTGATGAATTACGGCGAATGTGCCAACGAAATCGGTAAAACTCAGGAAGCTTTGAATGTATTGTATCAAATCCGTGAACGTGCCGGTATAGAAAATACGACTGGTAATTATGGAATCACTGCTACTACCCAAAGTGATATTCGTGAGGCTTATGTAAATGAACGCTTTGTTGAATTTGCTTATGAAGGTAAACGTTGGAATGATTTACGTCGTTGGAAACGTTTCGATATATTGAATAACTTGAAGCATCGCTCAACTCTTTATGCTGTAATTAACGATAAGGCGGATGCAGAAGGATTCGATTTTACAAAAGATATGTTCGATCCGGAAGTTCGTAAAATGTTCCATTTTGTTTATATAGAGAATGTAGATAAAGACGATCTCTACACGTTCAATTTGGATGAGAAATACTTGTTCTATCCAATCCACAAGGAGGCACTTGACCGTAATTCCAAACTGGAGCAGAACGATGCATGGGGTGGCACTTTCGACCCGTTGAAATAAGTGTTTGATCTGAATTTCAGTACTTCGGTCACACGTTTGAAACAGGCGCGTCTGATTGACTATCTGGTGACGTTGTATGTCGGTGCGCGTCCGGACAACGGAGAGAGTGACAGGCCTGAGATAGAATAGGCTTGGATGAGATAAGCTCCGATACTTAAGCAGGGTATGCTTGGGTATCGGGGCTTACTTTGTTTTTGAGGAGTATGTTAAGGTGGTTAAAAGCACTAATAATCCACTGAAAAGGCAGTTTTTTGCTATGTTTTGGCAAATAGCCAACCTTTACTTTTGTTCGGTGGGGAACGTTCTGTTATCCGGCTGTAATTCGAATACGTCTCAATCTTTTCAAACCGATTATTTCGGTATTGATGTTGATTCGTGCGGTTGTTTCAATAAAAGTTTTTGCGAATGACTAAAGTAATAAGTATTGGGGTATATATTGATTAAAATTGACAAATAATAAAATCTATGAGTTTGAAATCAAGTTTAGCCATTGTTTTATCATTGATGGCTAGTTATGTTGTGGAAGCGCAACAGGTTTGGAATCCTGACAACGGCAACGGGACTTTTACGAATCCTATCATGTGGGGTGACTGGCCGGACCCAGATGTTATTCGGGTGGACGATAAGTTCTATTTCGTGTCTACAAGTATGAATTATGTGCCCGGATGTCCGATTGCCGTGTCGAAGGATTTGGTCAATTGGGAAATGGCCGGCTATGCGGTCGATCGTTATGATGAGGACCCACGTTTTGACATGCAAGGAGGAACAATGTACATGAATGGTTCGTGGGCAGCAACGATACGCCACCATAACGGTAAGTTTTATGTCGGTTTTTGTACGCCGAAAGGGTGGGGAAACGAACAAGGTCATTTCTCGATTTGCATAGCCGATAAGCCGGAAGGACCGTGGGAGCGGACGATATTTCCGGAGTATTTGTATGATCCGGGATTGTTTTTCGATGATGACGGTAAAGTATATGTAGTCCATGGCCAGCACCGGTTGTTCATTACAGAACTGAATGAAGATGTGAAATCTGTTAAAGGTAAACCTGTAGAGATTTGGGAGAAAGGATTTAAAAATAGCCGGACCTGGGGACCGAATTTCGGCATGGAAGGTGCTCACATGTATAAGATAAATGGCATGTATTATATCACCTGCCCGGCAGGAGGCACAGAAGGGTGGCAGGTCTGTCTCCGTTCGAAGAATATTTACGGCCCGTATGAACATAAGGTGATTGTGGAGGATGCGACCTCTTATCCGCCCAACGGACTGCACCAGGGGGGAATGGTACAATTGAAGAATGGCGATTGGTGGTTTATCATCATGCAAGACCGTGGTCCTATCGGCCGTGTACCTCATTTGCTGCCGGTGAAGTGGGTAGACGGATGGCCCATGTTGGGAGTCGACGGTAAGGATGTGATTACCTATCCGAAACCGGAAGTGGGAAAGAAACAACAGCGGTTGGCATCTCCGGCCACGACAGACGAGTTTAACGGTAAACAGTTGGGATTACAATGGCAATGGAATCACAATCCTGACAATACGAAATGGTCGTTGACGGAATGTCGCGGATATATGCGTTTGAAGGCCTCGCAAGCCCCGAAGTTATATGAAGCCCGTAATACATTGACCCAGCGTGTGCAAGGTCCGTCTTCGGAAGGTTCGGTGGAGATGATCGTGTCGGGAATGAAAGATGGCAATGTGGCAGGACTGGGAGTTTTCCAGCTCCTTTATGCTTATGTGGCAGTGAAGCAGGAAGGCAGCAGCCGTAAGATTGTCATGTATGACGGTGACAAGGAGATTGAATCGGTGGATAACTTTAAAGGCGACAAGATTTGGTTCAGGGCACGTGTCATGGACAAGAATTTTACGGCACGTTTTTATTACAGCCTGGATGGGGTGAATTACTCTCCAATCGGTAAAGAACACAAGATGGAGCTGGGATTGCCTTGGACCGGCAATCGTTTCGCTTTGCTCAACTTCACCACGAATGCGGAAGGCGTGGATGGATATGTTGATTTTAACTGGTTCCGGTTTACGAATAAATAGCAAAGGTGACGTTTAATTGCAATAATAATCCACGGAAAAGGCAGCTATTTGTTATTTTAAATAGCGATAGCCGTTTTTATATTTGCATGGACTAATTTGTTAATATTTAAAGCATGAAAAAAATAATATTGGGAATGTTGTTGGCATTCCCTACCATCGTGTCGGCGCAACATACTGGCAAAGTTTTTGTAGACGCGAACCATAATGGGCGTTGGGACAAAGGTGAAACTTTGATGAAAGGAATATCGGTTTCCGATGGATTAAACGTAGTTTTAACCGATGAAAAAGGATGTTTTTGTTTGCCGGGGCACGAGAAGGAGCGTTTTATTTTTATCACGACTCCTTCGGGGTATAAGACCGAGAATGCGTATTATCACCGTATTGAAGAGGGGCAGACCAGCTATGACTTCGGGTTGTTACGCTATGATGCGGTGAAAAGTGATGGAAGCCATAAGTTTATCCATATATCGGATACCGAGATCGGTGAGGAACAAGGGCAAGACGAATGGACGGAAGGAATGCGCGAATATGCCGCCAATGAAAAGGTAGCTTTTATTATCCACACGGGCGATATTTGTTACGTAGGCGGTTTAAATAACCATATCAAGGTGATGAATTCATCGAATATGCCCGAAACGCAGGTGTTCTATTCGGTAGGCAACCATGACCTGGTTGCAGGAAAATACGGGGAGGAATTATTCGAAAAGATTTATGGACCTACATTTTATTCGTTTGAGGTAGGTAACGTGCATTACATTGTCACCCCGATGCCAGGAGGCGACCATGCGCCAAGTTACCGGTTGGATGACGTGTTCACTTGGATGGCGAACGATTTGAAGCATGTCGGCAAAGATAAAGCGGTTTATGTGTTCAACCACACCATCCCCGGCGAATGCGGGTGTCCTGACTTTAAATATACGTTGAAAAATAAAGAAACGGTTGATTTGTTGGCTCATAACCTGAAGGCATGGCTTTACGGGCATTGGCATGTCAACCATATTTATACCCATCCGGATAATGGGATTGGCGTGATCTGTTCTTCCACGCCAGTTTATGGCGGCATTGACCATGCTTCATCCGCTTTCCGTGTCATGAACATTGATGGCAAAGGCGACTTTACTTCTGATTTCCATTATTCCTATATGGACAAGCACATGGTCATCGCTTCCATTCAGAACCACCAGGCGGCCATTACCCCGGAAGGGACTATCCCCTTGGTTGTGAATGTCTATTCAACTGCTAGCCCGGTAACCAAGGTACGTTATTCTTGTACTTTCGATGGGAAGACTCTATTGGCTGGTAAGCCGATGAAACAACAAAGCGATTTTGCCTGGACGGCCGAGATGACTTTGCCGCAAATAGCCGAAGGGCATTATGTGACCGTTATTGCCGAGGCTCATTATGCAAATGGGGAGATCGGTAAAAAGACGGCCTCTTTTTTGTATGACAAGCAAAATACGTCCCGGATTGTAGCCGGTGGGGATTGGACGAATCTATTGGGAAATCCGGAACATATTGGTATTGTGAAAGATACGCTTCGTGCTCCTCGCTTGGCTTGGACGAAAAATGTCGGTTCCAACATTTATATGTCGGCACCGGTTGTTAGCGAGGGCTTTGTTTATGTCGCTTCAATTGATGATAACGAAACAGGAAAAGCGTCTCTGACCAAAATGGAGGCAACTACCGGTAATATTGTCTGGAAATGTTCGCTTAAATCATCCGTTCGCAATAGTATTGCTGTAGAATCAGATTTGGTATTTGCTCAGGATGTACAAGGTATCGTGTATGCAGTGAAGAAATCTGACGGTTCTATAGCCTGGCAAAAGGATTTGAAAATTGGCGTGACTCCAGCTTTGAACGATGGACTAATTGCTAAAGATGGCATTGTTTATGCTGGTACTGGTTATCAACTGACAGCATTTAAGGCTACGACTGGTGAAATCATTTGGCAAAATAAGGACTGGGGACGTGGAGAGGGCTGTGTGGCTACTTTGGCGTTGAGCCAGGATAATGTAATAATTGGTAGCAGACATTGGGGAGGCTTGTTCGGCAACGATGCGAAGACCGGTGAAATGCTTTGGGGCGATTGGGATTCTGATTTGCGCTTCCGTGCGGCTACTCCAGCCGTATGGGGAGATGTCATGTATGTTACCTCCGCCAACTCGTTGTTGGTGGTAGAGAATAAGACCGGGCGTATCCTGATGCGTAAGAAATTGGGTGAAGGGGTCGAGGTGGCTTCTACTCCTTTGGTGACGGACGATGCGATCATCTTCGGTACTTCTACCAATGGGGTGGTTGCATTGGATAAAGAGACGTTGGAAGAAAAATGGCGTTTCAAGACCCGCGAAGCGATGATTCTCTCCGCCCCTTACCAGGGGAACCATCCGGCAACGGTGGAAGCCAGCCCGGTCATTTGCGGTGATCAGGTCTATATAGGGGCTTCCGATGGAACACTCTATGCAATCAAAGCTAAAACAGGACGTTTACAGTGGCGTCATCATATGGGAGCTCCAATCTTTGCAACTGTTGCCGTGTCGGGTAATGGCCTTTTCGCAGTGGATTTTGGGGGTAATGTGTATGGGTTTGTCGGAAATTTAAAACAATAGAATCAATATGAGGAAGTTTTATTTAATTATTGCATGGATAAATTTGATAGGATTGTTGGCCTGGGGCCAGCGCTCCGAACTAAACTTTGATAGAGACTGGCGGTTTGCCCGGTTTGGTTTGCAGGCGGATGGTTCACGTGTGGAGGAACCGGATTCTTTGCAGGCTTATTCGTTTAACGATTGGGATTGGAGGAGGCTGGATGTACCCCACGATTGGGCGATCGAGGGACCTTTCCGGATCGACCTGGATGGGTATACCGGAAAATTGCCTTGGCAGGGTATCGGCTGGTACCGTAAATATTTTGAAGTATCGTCGAAAGATAAAAAGAAACGGTTTTATCTGGATTTCGATGGCGCGATGGCGAATGCCGAAGTGTGGCTTAATGGGAATAAAGTGGGGGAATGGGCTTTCGGATACAGCTCTTTCCGGGTCGATTTGACTCCGTATCTTTTGTATGATAAAAAGAATGTGGTGGCTGTCCGGCTGAATACCGAAAAGTTCGGCTCCCGTTGGTATCCCGGTGCCGGTATTTATCGGCATGTACGGTTGGTGAAAACGAATCCTGTACATGTGGGGCAGTGGGGTGTTTTTGTGACAACACCTGAAATCACAGACGAACAGGCCAATGCCTTGGTCCATGTCGAAATACAGAATAATTTGTCGGAAGCGGTAGACGGACAGTACGTGGTCGATATTTATGAACTGGATAAGGATGATGTACCGGGCGCGAAAGTTGCAGTCGGTTTAAAGAAACAATTACTGTTGAAACCAAACCAATTGACTGGCGATACGGTCTCTTTGCTTGTGAACTCTCCGAAACGATGGAGTCTGGAGAATACTAACCGCTATTTGGCTCGTGTGTCGGTTTATAATAAAAACAAACTGGTGGATGTGTATGATGCACCATTTGGTTTCCGGACTATTCAGTTCACGCATGATAACGGCTTTCTGTTAAACGGCAAGCGCGTGCAGATAAACGGGACATGTAACCATCACGACTTGGGGGCTTTGGGGGCAGCAGTGAATAAGGTTGCCATGGAGCGACAATTGCGCATACTGAAGAGTTTTGGTTGTAATGCAATACGTACCTCTCATAATCCTCCGGCACCGGAATTGTTGGAGCTGGCAGATAAGATGGGGTTTCTGGTTATGGACGAATTGTTCGATAGTTGGACAATAGGAAAGAAAGAGTATGACTATAGTTCTTTATACGAAAAATGGCATGAAAAAGATATAGAAATGCTGATTTGCCGGGACCGGAACCATCCATCGGTTATCCTGTGGAGTACGGGAAATGAGTTACCTGAACAATATAATCCGGAACTGGGCATTGTCCGTCATTTGACAGAAGTGGTTCATCGTTTCGATACGACCCGTCCGGCTACGTTTGGAGCTTCTTATCCGAGTAAGTCTGCCGTGAATGGAACGGAATTGCAGGTGGATGTCCATGGAATGAATTATGCGGCAGGCGTATATGGAGGACCTGATTTTTATGGAGAGTTTTTGAATAAGAAAGGACATGAGCATTTGTCGGGTTATTCGAGTGAATCCAGTTCGACAATGAGTTCCAGGGGCGAATATTTTCCACGCCAACTCCATGTTTCATCTTATGATTTGACGCAACCCGGATGGGGAGGACTACCTGATTGGGAGTTTGCTGCATTGGATAAATATCCGGCCATTTGTGGTGAATTCGTATGGACCGGTTTTGATTATTTGGGCGAACCGACTCCATTTAATAGTGATGCCAGTGTCTTGTTGAATCACTCGGCTGCCATGACAGAAGAAGAACTGGCTAAGCAGCGTGAAGAATTGAATAAGATAGAACGTAACCGCCCTACGTCGCGGAGCAGTTATTTCGGTATTGTCGATTTGGCTGGTTTCCCGAAAGACCGCTATTACCTATATAAGGCGCGTTGGATGCCAGATACGCCGATAGTACATATCCTTCCACATTGGAATTTTCCCGATCGGGTAGGTAAAGTGACACCTGTTTTTGTATATAGTTCGGGGGACGAGGTGGAACTTTTCTTGAATGGCAAGTCGTTGGGAAAGAAACAAAAGCAACCGTATGAATACCGTTTCCGTTGGGATAGCGTGGTGTATCAGTCGGGAGAGTTGAAGGCTGTTGCTTATAAGCAGCATAAAAAGTGGGCGGAAACTCGTGTGCGGACTACCGGTGATCCCGTTC
>Ga0129316_1000415_pt1 | contig 24622 bp, 21 predicted proteins | sample Cm1ome_2_FD_94429 | JGI IMG/M metagenome (GOLD analysis project Ga0129316, IMG submission 94429) | Eastern black-and-white colobus group fecal microbial communities from Wisconsin, USA - Cm1022B metagenome | ecosystem: Host-associated > Mammals > Digestive system > Large intestine > Fecal...
CTCGTAGGGGCGGCTACCAGCCGCCCGGAAGGTATCGAAAGTGAGCTGTGAAAACGAAACACTCAGGCCCGGTCGTTTCCGGGCGGCTAATAGCCGCCCCTACAGGCCCTCAACTCTTGATTCGCATTGACAGTTGACAATCGTCAATTGTTGGAGCAACCAACGCTGCAATACAGTTGTTCCGGAATACCGTGTTTTTAACGTGTTTATTATTGCATTCTGTTCCGAATAATGTAAAAAACGGCGGCAATTTTGCCGCCGTTTTTTGTGGGTGGTTATTTGAGGATACCGCTGATGTCTGTGTCGCCCAAGGTGCATGTCACCTGGTCTCCCGCATGGGTCAGAGTGAAGCTGCCGGTGCCGGAGGTCAGGAGTTCGGAGAGGGTGAACGCGGACTGGGCCCCCTTGGTGACGAACCGGATCTCCGTAATGCCCTGGGTCTCCAGCTGCCCCAGGCTTCCGGTGGTGCCCCGGAGGGAGGCGGTGTCCGCCTGAACGGTTACGGTGAGTACGCCGTCCTTATGCTGCGCCTGGTAGGGGATACTCTGGCCCTCAGGGTCGCAGACCCAGTAGGCCGCCGCCTTGCTCTCCGGCACCGTCTCGGCGGTGTGTTCGGTGAGCTTGGTGCCCTTGGCCGTCCGGGTGTCCGTCTCATTGCAGCGCTCGCACTTGGCGGTTTCCGTGCCGTCGGCTTTGGTGGTGGCATCGTTGTTGTAGACATAGGTCTTAAACAGATGATTCAGCGCCGGGATGGGTTCCGTTCTGGTGTGGGCTGGATTCTTTGTACAGGTGTAGGTCCTTACCCCTGGGGTGGTACAGGTGGCAGGAGTGGTCACCTCACCAGCGTTCCAGGAATGATCGCCCACTGTTCCGGTGATGGTTTTGTAGGGCGTGTCCGTATTGATATTCTTACCGGGCTCGTATATCTGGATGAATCCCTCTACTGTCAAATCAGAGGTATTGGGGGAGACCTCATTTCCCTCCGTCGTAGGGGTGCCGCCGTTGCCGATAGCCGCACCTTCCTTGAAAACACTGTATTCCGCACCGCCCTGGGCCTTCACCTGCGCGTCACCAGAGATCGTGATTCCGATGCCGTTACTGCGAAATCCGCCGCCGATACCGGCACCGTTATTGCCGCCCTGGGCTGTGACCTTGCCGCCATCGATGGTAATATTGTTGCCGCCTCCTCCATCGCCGCCACCGCCGATGCCTGCGCCAAATGTGCCGCCTTTGGCTGTGACCTCGCCATCGGAGATGGTAATATTGTTGCCGCTTCCGCCACCGCCACCGCCGATGCCAGCACCAGACCAACTACTTTGGGCCGTTACATTGCCGCCCTTGATGGTAATACCGCTGCCGCTTCCGCCTTGGCCGCCGCCGATACCGGCACCAAAGTTGCCGCCGTTGGCTTCTATCTTGCCGCCCTCGATGGTAATGTTACTGCCGCTGCCGCCGGATCCGCCGCCGATACCGGCACCGCCGTTGCCGCCTGTGGCTGTGAGGCTGCCATCCTTATTTTCGTCCGTAATGGTCAGGGTGCCGTTGTCCTTCTTTTCCACACCGGCGTGGTTATTGCCACTTTGAACCGTATTGGTTCCGTCCAGCTCGATGTTTACGTTTCCTTCGCCAGAGGCCGTGATGGCCGCCCCACCTGTTGTCCCGGTGTCAATGTTGACATTCTCCAGGGTCACGTTGGCGGTGGCGTTTTTCTCCGCTGTGATGGTGACGGTGTTGTTTGTGGCTCCGGTTTTGCTGCTTCCAGGGGCATGGGTGCTGATGATGGGATTGGAGTCCGGTTTACTCGTACCTCCCTGAGAAACGATCTGGCTTGTTTCCGTAGCATTGACGGTAATATCACCGTCTTCCAGGTACCAGCTGTCCGCCAGAACGAAGCTGGGGATAAAGGCCCCCAGCAGCACCAGAGACAGCAATCGGGTCATGATTTTTTTCATAGAGAATTCCTCCTTTGGTCGGAAAGGGGATGGCTTGTATGCCATTATTATAGAAAAAAAGAAACCGGATTGCAAGAAAAACTGAAATTTTGGAAATCTATACAAATTCGAAATGCCCATTTTATGCAATTCATCAAATACGCAAACAGCTGTTTTTCAGCGCAGCGGTTTGATGCAGTTATCGCATAACATTCACAATTCCCCAAGGGTATGATTAATATGTGGCATATATGCCCTGTGCGGTCAAAGGGGATACGGTGCAACGGACTCCATTGTGGTGCCATTCGGTTGAGACGGCCCGGAAGGGGGCCTGTACGGCAACAAAAAACAGCCGCTAAAACTCTTTCGAGACTTAGCGGCTGTTCTTTTATCGTGATTAGTCGGTGACGTAGGGCAGCAGGGCGATCTGACGGGCGCGCTTGATAGCGGTGGTCAGGTCACGCTGATGGGCTGCGCAGGTACCGGTGGTACGGCGGGGCAGGATCTTGCCGCGCTCGGACAGGTAACGGCGGAGCTTAGCGGTGTCCTTGTAGTCAATGCTGGTCACCTTATCCACGCAGAAAGCGCAGACCTTTCTACGCTTGCGGGGACGCATACGCTGTTCGTTAGCCATGGATATAACCTCCTTCGTAAGTCTGATAGAAAAGATTCTTTAGAAGGGCAGCTGAGCGTCGTCATCCTCCAGCATCGCAAAATCGGATGCGGGGGCACTGGCGGGCGCGCTATAGCCGCCGCCGTAATTGCCGGAATTCGCGGGTGCGGAATATCCGCCGCCGTAATTGCCGGAGGGGGCAGAGCTGTAGCTATTGCTGTAGCTTCCGGAATTGGAAGCATCGTCCCGCTTGCTGGAGCCGAAGTAGACATTGTCCGCTACGATTTCAGCGGTGCGGCGCTTGTTGCCGTCCTTGTCGGTCCAGCTGCGCATTTGCAGCCGGCCGGACACCACCGCCATGCTGCCCTTCTGGAAGTACTTGGAGACAAACTCTCCGGTACTACGCCAGGCGACACAGTCGATGAAGTCGGTTTCCCGTTCGCCGCTTTCCTTGTTGGGGAAATCACGGTCAACAGCCACAGAGAAGCTGGTGACAGCGATGCCGGAACCGGTCCGGCGCAGCTCGGGATCACGGGTCAGGCGACCCATGACGACAATGTGGTTGAGCATAAAATTACTCCTCCACCGCAGTGGTCAGGCAGCGCAGAATGCCGTCGGTGATCTTCAGCACACGCTCCAGCTCCGCGGGGAACTCGGGCTTGGACTCGAAGTTCATCAGAACGTAGTAGCCTTCTGCCAGATCGTTGATGGGATACGCCAGACGACGCTTGCCCCACTCATCAATGCTGGACAGAGTACCCTCCGCCTCCACCATTGCCTTGAACTTTTCTACCAGAGCAGCGATGCCCTCTTCGCCCTGAGCGGGGTCGATGATGTAGAGCACCTCATACTTGCCGGTGATCTTAGCCATGTTGATTGCACCTCCTTTTGGACTTTTGGCCCCCAACGCCGTTGGGAGCAAGGATTGTCTGCACTCGCAGACCGGATTATTTTACAGGAAATTCTATAAAATGTCAAGGACTTTTCCAAAAAAAGATTTGACCCCCAGCCCTTTCTTCCCGGCTGGGGGTCAAATCTGTTCGCTGTCAATTTGCAGTTTCACTTGTAACCTCCCTTTCTGTTGAGTGGTTCTTCTTACTTCATTGGAATCACTCCTTGTGCCTATATAATAGCAGCAGAACATCCTTTTTGCAAGTCCGCAAAAGCAACAAGAAATCTGCCTCAAATTCGTAGGCTATTACCCATGGATTTCGGCCTCCTTGTGCGGTATAATAAAAATGTTGGGGTAAAAACGGCCCTGATTTTTTTCGAAAAAAAGACTTGTTCTACTTGCATTTTTTTAAGTATTATGTTAATCTATGGAAAGACACCAACACAAAGAGAGGACTCGCTTTTTTATGAATAAACCAGAATTTATCGCCGCCGTCTCCGACAAGGCGGGGCTTTCCCGGAAGGACACGGAACGGGTCATCAATGCCGCTCTGGACACCATTACCGCTGCCCTGGTTAAGGGGGACAAGGTTGCTTTCAGCGGCTTCGGCATTTTTGAATCCAAGCTCCGCAAGGCCCGCATGGGGCGGGATCCCCACACCAAGGAGCCCATGCAGATTCCCGAGACCCATGTTCCCTCCTTCAAGCCCAGCAAGGTGCTGAAGGATACCGTCGCCAAATAAGCCTATGAGACTGGACAAGTATCTGAAGGTATCCCGACTCATCAAGCGCCGGACTGTGGCGAACGAAGCCTGCGACAACGGCCGCATCAGCGTCAACGGCCGGGTGGTGAAGGCCAGCTATGATGTGAAGGTGGGCGATCGGCTGGAGATTGCCTTGGGCAACCGGACTCTGGCGGTGGAGGTCCTGCAGGTTGCCGAGACCGTCAAAAAGGACGACGCCTGCGCAATGTATAAGGAAGTATAAGACAAAACCCGGATGGATACGTGCGAAACGTGCCCATCCGGGTTTTGCTTAACTTTTTACTTCATGGAATAACGCAAAACCTCGCCGGTTTTGGTATCCAGGACGATGGTGGCCGTGCCGAGCTTTTCCATAACGCCATCCTCAGCCACAGCCTTGGCTTTGGATTTGGAAAGGCCCCGGATGGTCTCCAGATCCTTGTCGTAGCCGGAGAGGGCGTCCTCGTTGACCTGATAGACGGCTACGGTGTAGGTGACCTCGTTGGTCAGGAACTTCTTATAGGCGCTTTCAATGGTGGTGACGGTGGTGTCCGGGTCAATATCGGTGTTCTCCTGAGACAGCACCTCCGTCATGTGGGTGTTTTTTTCGTAGCGCTCCTCATCGGTATAGCTGGCGGAGAGAGAGGTGTTGGTATAGTAGTACTTCAGATAGCCGAAGACGCAGCCCACGCCGACCACAAACAGCATGACCAGCGTAACGACCTGCTTCTTGCTGAATTTCAGGGCGTCCTTGGCGTGGCCCACACTGTAGGTCAGTCCCAGACGGTTGGTAATGGGCAGCATAACGCCCAGAAACAGGGTCAGCAGCACGGACTCAATGGGGAACATCAGCACATTCTTGATCATGCCGGGCACAGCCATGGTGAAGGTGTACTGCTTGCCGTTCATATAGAGGGCGTAGTACCACATCATAATGGGGGTCTGCAGCAGCACATTGATAAAGAGGTTGATGGAGAACCGGCTGAGCATGACCCGGGTGGTGGTGACTTTGGCCCGGTACAGGAACAGGGCGAAGACCACAGAGCCGCCGATCTCCGTCAGAATAAAGGGCGGGAAGTACACGCCGTCCGGCCGGATGATGTAGCCGAGTACGTCCGTAACGGCGGCACACAGGGCGGCAAACACGGGGCCGAAAACCATAGCGCCAAGGGCATTCACGAAATAGGCGGCATTAATCCGCAGGAATGGGGTAATGGGAATGGAAACCTGCTTCATGACCAGCCGCAGAGCGATCATCAGGGCGGCGAACACCAACATGTGGATGTCCTTCAGCTCGGCGACGGCATCGTGCCAATAGGCTTTGGAGAAGGGATGGGGATAGAGCGTGGTGGATTTCTGTGTTGACATAAAAATAGCCTCCTTTTTGTAGGAGCGGCCGGAATGAGCCCAACGGATCGGCAAAGAAAAAACCCCAACGGACACACTGCCGCCGGGGAGTCATACATATAATTGCCGAGTTACCCGTGAGGAAGCCGGGCCACAGCCCGAAGCCGCTCAACCGAGTATCGTTGCTACATAAAGGAGGAGATCCTCTTCTATGGCGCAGCGGGTGCGAAGATCCTATCGCGGGCGGGATGCCCTTCGTCTGTCACACAACTCCCCATTTTGACAGCACTTCACGCAGGAACCTCTACTCTGTTCGCCTCACACTATACACCATATCGATACAAAAGTAAAGATATATTTTTGCTTTTTTGGAAAAATCTGCCTCCAACGGGGAGAGACTATTACAGGCGTCGTTGAATGACGGCTACAGACCCGGTAAGCTACGCAAGCAGAAGCCCTGTTGGTTTTGAGGCCGGAAAGGATTCTTAAGGGAGGGCGGCTTTCTGGCAGCGCCTCCCTTGAGCCGCATTCTTGCGGAGCTTCTTGGCGGGACAAGAAGCTCCCCGCCGGAGGCACCCAGCCCATGGAAGATAGGGCTGTGGTCAGATGCACATGGGCCGACGCAGGCATATGTCTCTGCGTAAAGAGTTAGAAATGGAAGCCTTACGGAAAATTCCTGCCCGGGGACTGGGTTTCCCTAGTTTTCCGCTTTGCGGGGCTGTATGATGGACCTATCTTGTACCGGGGAGGAAGGGCAATGCAGTGCCAGAAGCTGAAGACCTATATGGAGACGGGGCGGGTGATCTTTCTGAGTGTAAAGGCCATCCGGCCCAATCCGGCCCAGCCCAGAAGGGTATTTGCCCAGGAGGCGCTGACGGAGCTGGCGGATTCCATCCGGCTCCATGGGGTGCTGCAGCCGCTGAGCGTGCGCCGGGTTCAGGGCGGCTATGAGCTGATCGCGGGGGAGCGGCGGCTGCGGGCGGCGCAGCTGGCGGGGCTTTCCGAGGTGCCGTGTCTTGTGATGCAGATGGATGACCGGGAGTCGGGAATCGCGGCCATGATCGAGAATCTGCAGCGGCAGGATCTGGATTTTGTGGAGGAGGCCATGGGTATTTCCGCCCTGATGCGATCTCAGGGGTTGAGCCAGGAGCAGACGGCCAGGCTTCTGGGCAAGAGCCAGAGCAGCGTCGCCAACAAGCTGCGGCTGCTGCGCCATGGGGAGACGGTGCTGGATGCTCTGCGGGAGGCGGGCTTGACGGAACGCCATGCCCGGGCACTGCTGAAGCTGCCCGGAGAGCCGGAGAAGCTGGCGGCCATTGAGGTTATCCGCAAACAGGGCCTCAGTGTGGCGGCGGCGGAAAAGTACATTGAAAGTCTCTTAAAGCCTTCCCGGACGAGACCCCGGCAGGCGTCCGTCAGCAGCTTTCTCAACAACCTGACCGATTCTCTGGCGAAGATCCAGAGCACGGGCGTCAAAGCGGTCTCCGAACGCAGAGAAACCGAAAGCCAGATTGTGGTGACGATCACAATACCGAAATAAACGAGCCCCCGCCGGGGTGTTCCGGCGGGGGCAATCAAATTCAGCGGGTTCCCTTGTCGTAGGGGATGCCTTCCGCCTTGGGGGCGCGGGACTTCTTGGAGGTGAAGGCCAGAACTACCAGGGTCACGATGTAGGGGAGCATCCGGTACAGGTGGGAGGAGATGCCGATCTGGGCGAGCAGATAGACGCCGTCACCGTTCAGGTCAATGCTGGCGTAGGCCGCCGCGATGCACTTGAACAGGCCGAACAGCAGGGAAGCGCCCGCAATGTTCAGGGGGTTCCAGTTGCCGAAAATCATTACGGCCAGAGCCAGAAAGCCGAAGCCGGCCACATCGCCGTTGGCGGTGCAGTTGGTGGTGGTCAGGGCGTAGACAAAGCCGCCCATACCGGCCAGAGCGCCGGAAATGGTGGTACCGGCATAGCGCATCTTGTAGACGTTGATGCCCAGACTGTCCGCTGCCTGAGGATTCTCACCGCAGGCCCGCAGCCGCAGACCAAACCTGGTCTTATAGAGAATGATGGCCAGGATGATGAAGAGGATGATGCAGACGTAAGTTGCCAGATACACCTTGTTGATGAAGGTCTCACCCAGGAAACCGATGTCCTGCTTCTTGGGAATGCCGAAGGTGGATTTTTTCAGCATGAACCAGGAGGCGGCGTCACCGGAGGCCATCTGCAGAGTGTTCTGGTTGGCCAGGATTCGGATCAGGAACAGCACCAGGGCAGGAGCCATCAGGTTCAGAGCCGTGCCGCCGATAGTCTGGTCGGCCTTCAGATTGATGGAGGCAAAGCTCAGCAGCAGGGAGAACAGCGCGCCCATGGCGGCGGCCGTCAGCATGGCCAGCAGCTCCAGACCCTGCAGGGTCAGCCACTGCTTGTTGGCGTAGGCGTCGGCGAAAGCCTGCACACTCTGCATATTCCGCACGAACAGAACGCCGATGAAGGCTCCGAAGATCATAATGCCTTCCAAAGCCAGGTTGATGATACCGCTGCGCTCGGCGAACACACCGGCCAGTGCCACGATCATCAGGGGCACCGCGTAGAGCAGCGTTTGCTGAATCAGAAAAGTCATGCTTCCTTGTCCCCTTTCTCAGTTTCGGGCTTGGGGGCCGTCTTTGCCGCGGGTTCCGCGTTGGCGTTGGGGCCGCCCTTCTTCTTCCACTTGGGAAGCATCATCTGGATTACCAGAGAGAAGGCGCTCAGGTAGACGATGACGGAGATAATGACGTCGGTGATGTACTCGTTATAGGCGGTGTAGCCGGTGAGCTGCACGCCAACGATATCCAGCATGGCCATGAAGATGCCGGTGAAGATCACGCCGATGGGGTTGTTCACTGCCAGCAGAGCCACGGGGATGCCGTTGAAACCGGCGCTGGGCAGGCTCTGATAAGTGGACCAATAGAACTCGGTGTTGCCGGCCAGCCAGTACAGCGCCGCGCCGCCGCCGGCCAGAGCACCCGCAATGGCCATGGACAGGATGATGTCCCGCCGGTCGTTGATGCCGGCGTACCGGGCCGCATGCCGGTTGGCGCCGCAGGCCTTCAGCTCATAGCCCAGCGTGGTCTTGTTGATCAGAATGTAGACGAGAATGGCAACGAGAATGGCAATCAGAATGCCGCCGTTGACCTGAGAACCGGGGAACAGCTTGTCCATGCCCATTTTCGCGGTCTGCACGCCGTTGAAGGAGGTCTTGTAGACATAGCCGGACTTGGTGTTTTCCACCATGTTTTTGAAGTTGGACACATCAAAGGCCCAGGTTACGATATTGGCAGCCAGCCAGTTGGTCATGATGCAGGCCAGAACCTCGTTGATTCCCAGCAGCGCCTTCAGCGCGCCGGGAATGGCACCCCACAGCGCGCCGGCCAGGCAGCCGCCCAGAAAGGCCAGCAGCCAGACGAGCCAGGCGGGCACGGAAGAAGTGGGGATGGACAGGGCGATCATCAGGGATGCCATGGTGCCCATCAGATATTGGCCGGGCGCGCCGATGTTGAACAGGCCCGTCTTATAGGCCACGGCCACGGAAAGACCGGTCATGATCAGGGGGGTCGCCCGGAAGAGCATATTGCCCAGGGATTGAGCGTTGTAGCCCCAGGTAAGAACGCCCGCGGCGTTGCGGCCCGTGGACAGAATTCCCGCGAAGATCAGCTTCACGCCGTCCCACATGCCCTGGGTGGTGATGGTGTCCTTGGAAAGACCTACGGCGATGACCACGATGGCGCCCACCACCAGACCGATCAGAATGGAGATCAGGGAAGCGAGCACCTTGCGGGTGCCGTTTTTATTGTAAAGGTCCTGCAATTTTTCTTTCATGTTCAGGCCTCTCCTTTCCCGCTGCGTTTCGCGCCGGACATATACAGGCCCAGCTCCTGGACGGTGGTCTTTTTGGGATCCAGCTCGCCTACGATCTCGCCCTCATACATGACAAGGATGCGGTCGGACAGGTTCATGACCTCGTCCAGCTCCAGAGATACCAGAAGCACCGCCTTGCCGGCGTCCCGCTGTGCCACCAGCTGGGCGTGGACGTTTTCAATAGCGCCTACATCCAGACCGCGGGTGGGCTGAACCGCCAGCAGCAGGGGCGTGCCCCGGTCGATTTCCCGGCCGATGATGGCCTTCTGCTGGTTGCCGCCGGACATGCTCCGGGCGATGGTCACAGGACCCTGACCGGAACGGACGTCGTACTCGTCAATGATTTTCAAGGCGTAGTCCCGGACCTGGGAGGAGCGGATGAAGCCCATGTGCTGGAACCGGGGATCCTGATAGGACTGGAGCACCAGGTTGTTTTCCAGAGTGTCGTCCAGCACCAGGCCGTGCTTGTGGCGGTCCTCGGGAATGTGGCTGATGCCGCTGAGGTTCCGCCTGTGGATGCTCATTTTGGTCAGGTCCTTGCCGTCCAGGGTGATGGTGCCGGAGGACATTTTTTCAAGGCCGGACAGACCGTAAATCAGCTCCGTCTGGCCGTTGCCGTCGATACCGGCGATGCAGACGATCTCGCCCTCCCGGACCTGGAAGGACACGTCCTTCACGGCGTTGTTCTTGTGGAGCTTGGAGGGAACGGTCATGTGCTCCACGTCCAGAATGACCTTGCCCGGATGGGCGGGGCCCTTGTGGACCTCCAGCTGCACGGGGCGGCCTACCATCATGGCGGAGAGGGCTTCCTTGGTGGTATCCTTGGTATTCACGGTGCCTACAAGCCTTCCCTTGCGCAGAACGGTGACCCGGTCGGAAACGGCCATGATCTCGTTGAGCTTGTGGGTGATGAACAGGATGGACTTGCCCTCTTTGGCGAAGCCCCGCATGATGTCCATGAGCTCGTCGATCTCCTGGGGCGTCAGCACGGCGGTGGGCTCGTCAAAGATCAAAATCTCATTGTCCCGGTAGAGCATTTTCAGAATTTCCGTACGCTGCTGCATACCGACGGAAATGTCCTCCACCTTGGCGTCCAGGTCTACGGCCAGATGGTACTTGTCGGACAGCTCCTGAACCTTTTTCCGGGCGTTTTTCCGCTGCAGAAAGCCGCATTTGGTGTCCTCAGCGCCCAGAATGATGTTATCCAGTACGGTGAACACGTCCACGAGCTTGAAGTGCTGGTGGACCATGCCGATGTGCAGCGCCGTGGCGTCGTTGGGGTCCCGGATCTGGACCACCTCGCCGTTCTTTTTGATAACGCCCTTTTCCGGTTGGTAAAGGCCGAACAGGACGCTCATCAGCGTGGATTTGCCCGCACCGTTTTCGCCCAGCAGCGCGTGGATCTCGCCCCGCTTCAGCTGCAAGGTGATATCGTCGTTGGCCACAATACCGGGGAATTCTTTTCTGATATTGAGCATTTCAATTATGTATTCCGAATCCATAATCTACTTGCCCTCCTCCCTGCGTTTTCTCCGAAAGAAAGCCGAAAAGACCGGGGCAACGCTGTCCCCGGTGCAGCGGCAATCTCGCTTTCTGCAATTGTAACATCCAAATAGGCAAATTGCAATATGAATTCTCTGAAGACAAACATTTTTTGGAGAAACCGCCAAAAGAAAAAAGCACCGCCCGCAGGGGAAGCTGGAGCCGGGCTTTGTGTTTCCTGGGATTGGGGAAGACAGTACCCTGCCGAAACAGCGGGCGTCCCCAACGTAGGGGACGATCCCCAGATCGTCCCGTCGGGTACGACGCCAGAACGGCCAGAAAAGACGTACACGCCTATACCGTCGGCTTGCGGGGCGATGTGGGCATCGCCCCCTACGCTCAAAAGCGTAAGGGATTACCGGACCTACAGGCTGCCGCTTGTACCAGTACCTGAAAATACGCAGAACCGTCCGTTGGGGAAAACCAAACGGACGGTTCTGCGTATACCTAAATCGAATCAAGAGTTGATAAACACCCCTGTATGTAAAATCTAAAACCTTATACGTCTTGGAGAAACAGCAAATCTGATGGGTGGGAGTCAAGCCTTCCCCTGGGAGGGGAAGGCTTGGGGTTTTCGCTTTCAGGGTATACGTTCAACTATTGATTCGCATATACAATAAATAATTATTTGTGATATTCCAGCTGATCTCCCGGGGCCAGTTGGGTGCCGTTGAAGGTGACGTCTTCACAGTCGGTGGAGATGTTGTAAACAAAGCCCACATATTCGCCGCCCAGGTCGTGAAAATCGTTATTCTCCATGGTCACGTTCCGGCTGGAGTTCAGCCGGACGCCGCCGAAGGAGCACTCGTAGATCTCGTTGTCCCGGATGTCCAGATTCCGGCTCATAATGGCGTCAACGCCAATGGTTCCGCAGCCGAAGAGCCCCGTGCCGGAGATGGTCACGTTGGAACAGTTCTGGAATTCCAGAACGCCGCCCATGCAGATCCCCGGCTCCTTGGTGTGGCCCACGGTCAGGTCCTTTATGGTCACGTTGGTGCAGTTCCGGAAGGACAGTACCTGGGCATACCGGGGCACCGCGGAAATGAGATTCGCGTCCTTGCCATCCTTGCCCCGGATGGTCAGGTTGTCCACATTCTGAATGGTCAGCTGAGGGCCGTCAAGGGGATCATCCCAGCTGTAGCAGCTGCTCTCGCCGTTTTGGCCGTAGTCCGCGGCCTGACTCAGATCCAGCTCCGGGCAGTCAATGACGATCTCCCTGTTGGAGCCGATGGCTGCCAGAAATTCGTCCGTGGTGGTAACGGTGACGGTCTGCTGAGGCTGGGTTGGCTCCGTTACGGTTTCGGCTACGGTGCCGAACATCTTGTTCAGCGCCGCGTCATCCAGAGAATTGCCGGTTTCGTCCACAACGTCGCAGCCCGCGTCTGTGCGGGTCCAGGCCCAGGCCTTGTTGTCCTGTCCAAGACAATTCTCCAGAGTCAGGGTCGCAAATTCCTGATTCATGCTGCTGGAAACGGCGAAGACGGCATCGGACAGCGCGTTATTCTTAAAGGTGCAGCCGGAGACCGCGGCGTCCTGGCTCAGACTCAGAAGGCTGGAGGCATAGTTCCCGGAGAAAACCGTGTCCTCAATGGACAGATCGGAGCCTTCCCAGGCCAGGACGGCGCAGAATGCCTCGCTGCCCTGCTCACCCAGATCCCGGATGGTGCAGCCGATAATCTTACAGCCCTTGACCTGCCCCAGGTTCAGACCCATGGAAGAACAACTGTAGATATCGCAGTTCCGCACGGTCAGATCTTCGCACAGCTCGGCATAAACGCCGGTGTTGCCGCAGCCGAAGAGTCCCAGATCCTGCAGCGATACATTCCGGCAGTCGCCCAGATTTATGACGTTGCCCTCGCAGGCCTGGGCCATTTCCGTATGTCCGGCGGTGAAGCCCCGGAGCTTCAGATTCTGACAGTTCTCAAATTTCAGCACCGCCGCGTACCGGGGATCTGTCTGGACACGGGTGGCATCCACACCGGCGCCCTGAATGGTCAGACCGTCCACGCCGGAGATCACCAGCTCATAGCCATCGTATACGCTCTGCCACCAGCAGTATTCGTTGCCGGTGTCCAGATCCTCGCCGGGATCCAGCTTAAGAAGTCCCTCCGGCAGAGTGATCACCGCACCGGGGGCGATGGCGTCCGTCAGCTCCCGGACAGAATTCACGGTCACATTCTGTGCCGTCTCCGTGGGGGCAGGCTGCGGGTCGATGACCGGCAGAGTCTGGACAGGGCCACCGCCGGCGGCACAGCCGGAAAGCAGACCCGCTGCCAGAAGACCGACAAACATAGGTTTCCAATTCAATTTCCAGTTCATGTTTCTTCTCCTTGTTATTGGCGCAGTCCGCAGGGCATTTCGCTCCGGGCCGCGGTGGGTTCTTTGGTGAATACGGGCAGCTCCTCCCGCTGGGATGTGCGCACACCGGCGGCGCAGCCAACGAGAAGTACGCACAGGATCAAGCCGCCGCAGACCAGCCGTTTGAGAAAAGCGTTCATTTTGGGGCCTCCTTTACACATTCTCGGAAATTTTTTCCAATTGAATTGTAACATATCGTAAACAAAATGTCACGGGACTTAAGGGAATATTAAGATTCCGTACGGGAAAACTTAAAGTTTTGGACGCTTCCCTCTTCCTTTTTTCGAAACAATCCGCTATAATAGGGAAAAAGGAAAAAACAAGGAGGCTTCTCTATGAAATATGGCTTTGGCGTAGATCTGGGCGGCACCACCGTGAAGATCGCTTACTTTGACGAAACCGGTACCATGCTTGACAAGTGGGAGATCCCCACAAGAAGAGATAACGGCGGCGAGAACATCATCCCTGATATTGCCGATGCGGTGAACCGCTACCGGAAGGAAAAGAACATTGCGGACACGGAACTGCTGGGCATCGGCATCGGCGTCCCCGGTGCTGTCGTAAACGGCGTTGTGAACAGATGCGTAAATCTGGGCTGGGGCATCGTGCCTATCGAGGAGGAGTTGTCCAAGCTGACAGGACTGCCCGTGAAGGCCAGCAACGATGCCAATGTGGCGGCTCTGGGCGAATACTGGGTCGGCGGCGGCAAGGGCAGCCAGAACGTGATCTTCATCACGCTGGGAACCGGCGTCGGCGGCGGCATCATTCTGGACGGCAAACTTCTGAACGGTACCCATGGCGCCGGCGGCGAGCTGGGCCACATGGTCCTGAATCCCAAGGAGACCGCCATCTGCGGCTGCGGCAAGCGGGGCTGCGTGGAGCAGTACTGCTCCGCAACCGGTATTGTCCGGCTGGCCCATCAGAGATTGGAGAAGGACGGAGTGGCTTCCACCCTGCGGGAGCTGGAAGACCTGACCTGCCGGGACGTTTTTGACGCCGGAAAGGCCGGGGATCAGGTGGCTCTGGAAATTCTGGATACTTATTTTGACTATATGGGCCAGTTCCTGGGCTCCACCTGTTCCGTCATCGACCCTGAGGCCGTGGTCATCGGCGGCGGCGTCAGCAAGGCCGGCCAGGTGCTGCTGGACGGCATCGCCCCCTATTTTCACAAGTATGTCTTCCATGCCGCTTCCGGCGTGAAATTCGCCCTTGCCAACCTGGGCAACGACGCCGGCGCCTACGGCGCGTTTAAGCTGGTATTGGATAAATAGAATTTCTCCTTCACTGTTTTAGATAAAGGCCCTGTCCGTCCATTGGCCGGGAGCCTCCGGCGGGGAGCTTCTTGTCCCGCCAAGAAGCTCCGCAAGAATGCGGCTTAAGGAGAAAGGTGCGTCGCAAGAAAGCCTTCCCCTCCGGGGAAGGTGGCACGGCCGCAGGCCGTGACGAAAGAGGGACGGTACAAGCCTGAATACGGTGCTGTTTTCGGCGAATTCGTATGACCTTGATTAGAAATGCGAATCAAGAGTTGATAGTCAGACCTGTATGCAAAACCGAAACCATATGCGTCTTGGAGGAACAGGAAATCTGATGGGCGAGAGTCAAGCCTTCCCCTGGGAGGGGAAGGTGCCGAGCGAAGCGAGGCGGATGAGGTCGAGACTTCGAGTTATATACCGTCTCCGTTTTGTCCCTCCGGCCTCAACCTCATCCGGCCTGCGGGCCACCTTCCCCTCCCAGGGGAAGGCTTGGGGTTTTCGCTTTCAGGGTATACGTTCAACTATTGATTCGCATTAGAAAGTTCTGATTGAAGGGTGTACGAATTCGCCGAGACATTGCAAAAGGAGTCACCCTTTACTGTCCCTCTTCAGTCTCGGCTTCGCCGAGCCAGCATCACCTTTTATGGTATAGCTGCCACCGGCAGCTATATAGAATTAGATTCGCTGCGCGACGCACCGCCCGGAGGGGAAGCCTTAAGCCTCTTGGCGGGACAAGAAAGGGGCCCCCGGAGGGACCCAGCCGAAATGCGGACAGGGTTATAGTCAATATGAGAAAACTAACACAATGGGAACATTCTGTTTGATGCTCTTTGAGAACGCAAAAAATATCCCCGCGGTACACCAAGACCGGAATTTTCGGCCGGATGTCCCGCGGGGGCGTTTTTTGCTTATGCCATCGTGCCGAAAATCAGCACCACCAGGCCCAGTATCACCAGAATCACGCCGGTGGCCCGGTTCAGGGTTTTGGGCGTTGCTCTGTTGGCAAAGACCGCGGCGATGCGGGCCCAGAGCAGGGTGAACACAACGCACAGAGCGAAGACTGTCCAGTCCGGAGCGCCGCCGATGGTGAAGTGGGAAACGGCGCCGGTAAGGGCTGTAAAAGTCATGATGAATACGCTGGTGCCCACAGCGGTCTTCAGCTCATAGCCCAGGACGCTGGTCAGAATCAGCAGCATCATCATGCCGCCGCCGGCTCCGACAAAGCCGCAGATAAAGCCAATCAGGCAGCCGCAAACCAGGGACTGAATGGCCCGCTTTCTGGGAGACACTCCCTGCATGGCCTCCTTGGTGGTCATGACGGGACGGACAATGAACTTCACGCCCAGCAGGAAGGTCATGAAAACGGAAAAACTGCCCATGGTCCGGGAGGGCACCAGACTGGCGATATAGCTGCCGATGACGGTGAAGGCCAGCACGGAGACCATCATGATTAGTCCGTTGCGGATGTCCAGATTCTTGTTTTTTCCGTAGGTGTAGGCGGATACGGCACTGGCAAGCACGTCTGAGGAAAGGGCGATGCCCACGGCCATATAGGGGTCCATGTGTAAAAAGGTGATGAGCATGGGGCTGATGACCGCCGCGGCGCTCATGCCGGCGAAGCCTGTGCCCAGACCCGCGCCCATGCCGGCGAAAAAGGTGATGAGAATGGTGAATAAAATCTGCCGCATTTCAGTTCTGTTCCTCCAATAGTTTATCCATATTCCGGTTCATGGTCTCCAAGGCCCGCAGAAGGGCGGCCTTGTCGGCGTCATTTACGTTCTCCTCCAGCCGGGCAAAGAAGTCCCGCTGTAATTTCCGGCCTGCCGCAATGATGGGGGCGGCTTTTTCTGTCAGACGCAGGGCCCGCTTCCGGCGGTCGCCCTGTACAGAGGCACGGGTGATGTATCCCTCTGCCTCCAGCCGGTCCAGGTGGATGGAAACCAGATTGGCCTTCAGATGCCGCACTTCCACAATGTCCCGGGCGGTGTCGCATTTCGGATTGTTGGCCAGAAACAGCAGAATGTCAAAAGAAGTTCGGGCGATGTCCTGCTCATGGCAGAATTGGCCGCAGACCTGATCGTAGCCCATCAGGATTTTGCGGGTGAGTTCGTAGACAAAATGCATGGGACGCTCCTTTGTTCAGATTTGAATTATTCACGTTTGAACGAAAGGATAGCACAGGAAAGGGAAAATGTCAACAGGCGTTTTTGAAAGAACGTACAGGTAAAACTTTTTTAACAAATCTTCTTGCACAAAACGAATGTTTGTGCTATGATAGTGGAAATTTGTCCGCCGCTCCCGGAATGCTCCGTTCCGGGGGCGATTTTGGAGAAAAAGAGGGGGAGGGATTTTCTTGATTTTCGGCAAGCATATCAACGTCTATTACCGCAGGTACGCACTGGCGCTGCTGGCGGGTCTGCTGGCGCTGTTTACTGTGGACTATCTACAGTTGAAGGTGCCTGAAATCTATCAGCTGGTCATCAACGGCCTGAATCAGGGGTATATTGTGGAAAACGGCGTTCAGGTACCCTTTGATATGGCGTTCCTGCTGGACCGGATCTGCATGCCCATGGTGGGAATTATTCTTGCCATTGTCTTCGGCCGCTTTTTGTGGCGCGTTACCATCTTCGGCGCGGCCACCAGGGTGGAGACGGACCTGCGGGACAAGATGTTCCGCCACGCGGAGGAGCTGAGCCGGGAATACTATCAGGTGAACAAAGTCGGCAACCTGATGAGTCTGTTTACCAACGACCTGGATACCGTTCAGGAGTGCTATGGTTGGGGCTTCATGCAGTTCTTTGACCCCATCATTCTGTGCTCTCTGGCCATTACCAAAATGTGGCGCATGGACCATCTGCTTACCGTCCTGTCCCTGATTCCCATGGGCCTGCTGTTCGCCAGCGCTACGTTGGTGGGCAAAAACATGACCAGAAAGTGGGACTACCGGCAGAAGTGCTTCTCCGATTTGTCCGACTTTGCCCAGGAGAGCTTTTCCGGCATCGCCGTCATCAAGGCCTTTGTGAAGGAGGCCAAGGAGCTGATGGCCTTTGAAAAGCTGAACCGGGACAGCGAGGTTTCCAACATTGACTTCACCAAGACCGCCGTTCTGCTGCGGATTCTGGTCATGACTTTTGTGGAAAGCGTTATCTGCGTGATTCTGGGCTACGGCGGTTATCTGGTGTACATGGGACAGTTCAACGCCGGTCAGCTTATGGAGTTCATCGGCTATTTCAACGCCGTGGTGTGGCCCATTATGGCTGTGGCCGACCTGATCGACATGACATCCCGGGGCAAGGCGTCTCTGAAGCGCATCAGTGAGCTGCTGGACGCGCCCAGAAATGTCTTCGACCGCCCCGGTGTTCAGCAGCTGACGGATCCAAAGGGTGAGATTGAGTTCCGGGACCTGAGCTTTACCTATCCAGACGGAGACGTACCTGCTCTGGAGCATGTGTCCTTTACCATCCATCCCGGCGAGAGCATCGGTCTGCTTGGCAAGACCGGCTCCGGCAAGACCACGCTGGTGGATTTGATCCTGCGTACCTATAATGTAAGCGACGGCCAGCTGTTCCTGGACGGCAAGGATGTGAACGATCTGTCCATCCGCTCCGTCCGTGATGCCTGCGGCTATGTGCCCCAGGACAATTTCCTGTTCTCGGATACCATTGAGAACAACATCGCCTTCGGCAAGTCCGAAACCGTCTCCGAGGAGATTCGCCGGGCCGCCAAGCTGGCGGACATCGACGGGAACATCTCCGAATTCCAGATGGGCTACCAGACCGTACTGGGCGAGCGGGGCGTTACCGTCTCCGGCGGCCAGAAGCAGCGTATCTCCATTGCCCGGGCACTGATGAAGGACGCTCCCATTCTGATTCTGGACGATTCCGTGTCCGCAGTGGACACCAAGACGGAAAAGGCCATTCTGGACAATCTGCGCGCCACCCGGGCGGGCAAGACCACCATCCTGATCGCCCACCGAATCTCCACCATCGAGCAGATGGACAAGGTGCTGTTTATTGATAACGGCCGCCTGGCGGGCTTTGACACCCATGACCATCTGTACGCAACCAACCCAGCCTACCGCAAGATGGTAGACCTGCAGCGGCTGGAGGAAGAAGGAGGTGCGGTCAATGCGTGAGTATCTTCCTCTGCTCATCGTCTGCGCCGTGATCGGCATGTTTACGATCCTGTTCCTGGCGGCCTATGCCGTCCTGAAGCGCAAGACCAAAGCGGAGACCAGCGAGCGGCATATGTCCGACGGCGAGATCATCAGGCGGTTGCTCAGCTATGCCAAGCCCTATAAAAAGGACTTTTTCATTGTATTTATCATTATGCTGGTGTCCATCGCCTATGACGTGGTGTCGCCCCTGCTGGTGGCGGACATTCAGGGCACCATCAAGAAGAACTTCGAGCTTTCTCAGCTCTATTCTCTGGTGGCTGTATATGCGGGCATTCTGGCGGTATCCATGGTCTGCACCTATTTCCAGGCAATGATTTTGCAGAAGACCGGCCAGAAGATCCTGTCCCAGATCCGTCTGGACACCTTCACCCATATTGAGCAGCTTTCCCACGCCCAGCTGAACCAGATCCCCGTGGGCAAGCTGGTGACGAGAGTCACCAATGACCCCAATTCCATCAGCTATCTGTTCACCAACATTCTGGTGACCCTGGCGAAGAACTCTCTGGTGATCATCGGTGTGCTGGCGGCAATGCTGATTTTGAACTACGCTCTGACGCTGATGGTCCTGTGCTTTGTACCGTTTCTGGTGCTCTTTACCATCATCTTCCAGAAGTTCTCCCGTCATGTCCACCGCACGGTCAATAACGCCCGGACGGATGTGAACACCTACCTGTCCGAAAACCTCTCCGGCATGAAGGTTACCCAGATCTTCAATCAGGAACAGCGGAAAATGGACGAATTTCTGGTCCGCAGCAAGCGCCTGGAAACGACCAAGATGAACCGGATGTTCGTCTTCGGCATTTTCCGGCCCATGGTGTATATGCTGTTCGTCACCTCCAATCTGTTCCTCTTCTATATCGGCTGCAAGGGCTATATCAAGGACACCCAATTCCTGGGCCAGACCATTACCAGCGAAACCGTGGTCGCGTTCTATATGTATATCTCCCGGTTCTTTAATCCAATTCAGGCTCTGGCGGAGCAGTTTGATATGCTGGAGCAGTCCTTCGCCGCGGCGGAGAAGATCTTTACCATCCTGGATATGGTTCCCGAGGTGGTGGACGAGCCGGACGCCATGGAGCTGAAGGAGATCCGGGGCGAGATCGAGTTCAAGGATGTGTGGTTCGCCTACAATCCCGGCGAGTGGGTTCTGAAGGGCGTTTCCTTCCATGTGTACCCCAAACAGACCGTGGCCTTTGTGGGCGCGACCGGTTCCGGAAAATCTACCATTCTGAACCTGATTTGCCGGAATTACGATATCCAGAAGGGCCAGATCCTGATTGACGGCATCGACATCAGACACATCAGGATCGCCTCTCTGCGCAGCCATTTCGGCCAGATGCTTCAGGACGTGTTCCTGTTCGCGGGAGACATCCGCAGCAACATTGTTCTGCGGTCTGATAATGTAACGGACGAGGACGTCTGGCAGGCTTGCCGGTATGTCAACGCCGAAGGCTTCATCAAAAAGCTGGACGGCGGCCTGGACGAGACTGTCCGGGAGCAGGGCAATAACTTCTCCGCCGGACAGCGGCAGCTGCTGAGCTTCGCCCGGACCATCCTGCACAAACCCTCCGTCATGATCCTGGACGAGGCCACCGCCAACATCGACACGGAGACGGAGGTTCTCATTCAGGACTCTCTGGAGAAGATGAAGAACATCGGCACCATGCTGATCGTGGCACATCGCCTGAGCACCATCCAGCACGCGGACAACATCATCCTTTTGTCCCACGGCGAGATCATGGAGCAGGGCACCCATCAGGAGCTTCTGCATCTGAAGGGCAGGTACTACCAGCTCTATACCCTCCAGTTCCGCAAACAGCAGCTCCAGAAAAGCTAAGCTCCTACCGGGGCTGGCGCAAAACAGGTTTCCCATCAGGGGCGGCAATCTGCCGCCCCTGAAATTTTTCACGGCAGTCCGATCGGTCTTGCCGCTTCGTGATAACCGGAAGAAGCAATCTGTATCCGGCAGGCATTGACATCAGAAACTGGTTGTGCTATCATCTAGTTAGTTGAACATACAACAAAAGGAGAAATCAATATATGGACGCAGCCGGCAGGAAGATTACCAAAATTGCCCGGGAGGTGGGGAAGTTCACCGTGCAGAGCATGCGCCGGGAGGGCGTGGGCACGGCGGAGTTTGACGTGATCCATCTGGTGCGGCACAATCCCGGCATGACCCAGACCCAGGTGGTACAGGCGCTGAATATGGACAAGGGGGCGGCAGCCAAACGGGTGGCCAGTCTGGAGAACAAGGGCTATCTGATCCGCAGACCCAATCCCGCCGACGGGCGCAGTCAGCTGCTGTACGCCACCGAGGCGGCGGAGGGGCTGCGGAATTCCAAGGCCCATATTGAGGAAGTGTTCTACACCTGGCTGCTGTCTGACCTGGAGGAAGAAGAACGGAAACAATTCTGCCGGACACTGGATAAGCTATACCGGAAGAGCAAGGCTCAACGTCAGGCGGATTTCCGGGATGTGGCGGAACTGCTGGAAAAGGAGGGGGAGCATGAGGGATAAGACCTTTCGACCGGACCGGGTAAAGGATTACTTCCTGGCAGAGTGGAAGGTGCTGCTTTTTGTGACTGCCTCCGGCCTGATTTACAATATCGGCCTGCTGGCGGGGCCCTGGTTTGAGGGCAAGATGACCGGTGAGCTTGTGGATATCCTCACAGGCAGCGGCACAATGAAGCGGATGGCCGCGCTGGCCCTGTGTTATGTGGTGACGGTTCTGATCGTCCAGGGAAGCCGATATTTCAAACGGTTTTATGTCCGCCGGTTTGCCAACAACGTCAGCCGCCGCATGAAGCAGATTCTCTATGCAAAGCTGGTGACCCGGAGCCGGGAGAGCCTGACGGCAGAGGGGGAGGGCAGCGTCATGACCAAGGCCATCAGCGATGTGGACGACTGTGTGGAGGGTATGCGTAAGTTCACCACGGAACTGTTCGATACAGGCGTTGCGTTGCTTGCCTATGGCTGCATGCTGCTGTGCTACGACTGGCGGCTGGCCCTGATCTGCATGGTTTTCCCGCCCATTTCCTACGCCGCGGCGGAGAAGCTGAAGAGGGTCGTTCAGAAAACCGGCGAACGCTGCAAGGAGCAGGCTGCCGCTCTGAACGCCGCCACATTGGACCGGGCGAGAAACGCCCTGACCTACCGGGTCTTCGGCAGGGAGGAGGACAGGCGTCTGGCATACGAACAGAACCTGGATTCCTATGAAAGTGCCGCCATCCGGGCCAACGTCTGGAACACGGCAATGACGCCCGTTTACCGTTCCATTGCCCTGCTGGGCGTGCCGTTTCTTGTTTGGTTCGGCCAGAAAAACGTAACGGGCACCGGCTGGAGCAGCTGGGATATCGCGGCCTTTACCACCTTCCTGGCCTGCTTTACGAAGCTGGCGACCAAGGCATCCAGCGCGGCAAAGCTTTTTAACGCGGTGCATAAGGCCCAGGTCTCCTGGCGGCGGGTCAAGCCCACTCTGGCGGGCAAAGAAGAGAAACTGCAGGAATCCGTGACCCCGGAAGCACCGGCCACACTGAATGTGGAAAATCTGTGCTTTGCCTACCCCGGGGCAGAGAAGCTGCTGCATGATGTGAGCTTCTCTGCCAAACCCGGGCAGATCATCGGCGTTACGGGGCCGGTGGCCTGCGGAAAATCCACCTTGGGCAAGGCGTTTCTCTGTGAACTGCCCTACAGTGGTTCCATTACCTTCGCCGGACAGGAGGACCGGGAACTGACGAAGGAGCAGCGCAGCGCTGTCTTCGGCTACCTGGGCCATGACCCGGAGCTGCTCAGCGCCTCCGTAAAGGAAAACATCTGCATGGGTGATACGAAAGACCCTATGCCATACCTGCGGGCGGTGCGGCTGGACCGGGAAGTGGCGGAAATGGAACAGGGCGTCGATACTCTGGTAGGTCCTGAAGGCCATCGCCTTTCCGGCGGTCAGGCCCAGCGGCTGGCACTGGCGCGGACCTTGTACCACAGGCGCCCGGTGCTTATTCTGGACGACCCCTTTTCGGCATTGGACCGTCCCACGGAAAAGCAGATATTTGCATCCCTGCGGGAGATTGCGGGGGACAGCATTGTGCTGCTGATCTCCCACCGGCTGTACCTGTTCCCGGAATTTGACCAGGTGCTCTGGATGGAGGCGGGCCGTGTGACCGCCGGGACCCATGAAGAATTGCTGCGAAAGCTGCCCGAGTACGCCGCTCTCATGGCAGAGCAGGAGGGAGGCAAGGTCCATGCGTAACGCGAAGAATATCCGCACCGTGCTTCTGGAGACGGTGAAGCACCAGATAAGCCTTTCCCTTGCCATACTGGTTACGGTGGTGGGCGCTGTGGTTTCGGCTTTGCTGCCACCGCTGCTGCTGGCGAAAATCGTGGACGATCTGACCTCCGGCGTGGCAGCGTCCCTCGGCAATGTGCTGCTGTATTTTGGCCTTCTGGCTTTGACGGGGCTGCTGGAATCCGCCCGGGAGAGCCTTCTGACCGTCTTCGGCCAGAAGATTACCCACGGTCTGCGCAGCCGCATGATGGAAAAGCTGACCCGCCTGTCCTCCGACGCTTTGGCCACCCGGGATCCCGGCGAGCTGGCCGCCAGATTCGTTGGCGATGTGGATACGGTGGAAAACCTGTTCAGCGCGGGCATCATCAGCATGTTTGCCGACCTGTGCAAAATCGTCAGCATTCTGGCAGTGCTGAGCCGGAAGAATCCGGGATTGTGTCTGGTGCTGCTGTGCCTGCTGCCGGTACTGTTTGCCTTCACACGGTATGTGCAGAAGAATATGCTGAAGGCTCAGCTGGAAAACAGAAGGGCTGTGGGCCGGGCCTCTGCCTTTGTACCCCAGACGCTGCACAATATCCGCACCATCCATGCCCTGGGTAAGGAGCGCTATATGTGCGCCCGCTACGATTGTTTCATTGGCCAGAGCTACGGGGCCATGGAGAAGACCAACTTCTATGACGCCATTTATTCCCCAATTATTCTGATTCTGAATGCGCTGGTGGTTGGCATCGTTATGCTGCTGTCCGCTACGGGGGATGCTTCGGTGCTGCGGGTCTTCGGTATGTCTGCCGGTACAGCTGTGGCGGTCATCGGCTACATCAGCCAGATCTTCACCCCTGTGGAGAGCCTGGGTATGGAAATTCAGGCCATTCAGTCCGCCATGGCGGGCGTGCGGCGCATTGACGAAATTCTGGCCGAGCCGGAGCGGGGCATGCCGCCGGAAACCACAGAGCCGGTATCTGGAGCCGCCGCCGCGGAACTGCGGAACGTGACCTTCGGCTATGACGAAAAGGACGTGCTGCAAAATGTCTCCCTGCGGGTGGAAGCCGGGGAGCAGGTGACCCTGGCGGGCAGAACCGGCGCGGGCAAGAGCACGGTGCTGAAGCTGCTGCTGGGGCTGTACCCGCCCAAGGCAGGGCAGGCGCTGCTCTTCGGCATTCCGGCGGAGAAGATCCCCGAGGGGGATAAGCGGTACCTGATCGGCTATGTGGAGCAGAGCTTCCATATGGTCCCCGGTACCGTCCGGGAGCAGATCACGCTGTATGATGACCGGATCACGGAGGCGCAGGTTCGCAAAGCCGCGGAGCTGGTGGGCCTTTTGAAAACCATTGAGGCTCTGGACAAAGGCTTCGATACCCCCTGCGCCCCGGAACTGTTCTCCCAGGGCCAGTGGCAGCTGCTGTCCATCGCCCGGGCGGCAGTGACGGATCCAAAGCTGCTGCTGCTGGACGAGATCACCGCCAACCTGGACGCGGAAACGGAGCACATGGTTCTGGAGGCACTGAACCGGGTTTCCGAGAACCGCACCGTGATCTCCATATCCCACCGCGCCTCCGCCCGCACCGGCCGCATCGTAACAGTCACGCCGCAGGCGTA
>Ga0129316_1000417_pt1 | contig 24592 bp, 19 predicted proteins | sample Cm1ome_2_FD_94429 | JGI IMG/M metagenome (GOLD analysis project Ga0129316, IMG submission 94429) | Eastern black-and-white colobus group fecal microbial communities from Wisconsin, USA - Cm1022B metagenome | ecosystem: Host-associated > Mammals > Digestive system > Large intestine > Fecal...
CAGTTTTCAAATAGGTTTCGGGATCGCCATTTAGTATCAGATCAGCGTATCCAACCGGGTCATTATAGATTAGATAATCCAGTTCTGACCGTTGATACATATTGTCGGCAACCTCGTTCTCGACGGCAATGGTATCAATCGCAATTATGCTGCCATCGGTGAATTTTAGTTCCACACAGCAGTTATCCATATTGTAGGCACAAGATATTAAGGTTTTCATGGTATTTCCTCCATAATTCGTGATATAAAGAGAAAATCCCGTCTGACTTCCTGTTAGAAATCAGACGGGATTTGTCCGTATGCACCCCGGAAACCGTCAGCTAACAGTTAATAAGTAAATTAGTTCCTTATCACTGTTAAGCCAAGGTTTTCCGGGGGTTTCCATATCATCTTGGCTGATTCGGTTTGTCGGATTTTTACCTGATTTGACCAGCTTTGACCCCGTTTTTTTGTGTTAATAAGTGGGCAAGTGGCCATTTTGGACCCCATTTGTGTTAAAAAATAGGGCAAAAATCGGCGCTGAACAGGCTTCATCATGGGACTTCAGCTCTTATTTTAAGTGATTCAAGACAATACCAACGCGTATAGGCAGTAAAGGATTCAGAAGCCGGGACTGTTCAGCAGTATACTGACGGAAATGGCTCCGGCTGGCAGTCCTATGGTGCAGTCTTCTAAGGAACCTCTGATTAAATCGGCAAGAGCTGGGAGCGAAAAAGATTCGCTCTTCAGCCGCGGACGATTTATTCAGAGGTTCCCTAAGTCAAGGGGCTGTCTCAAAATAGAATTATCTAAAAATTAGCCCAACAAATAAGTCGTGAGAATCCATTAAAAACCGGATTCTCACGACTTTGTCTAACTTTTGGCGGGGGCTATTCTCTAGCAATTTGCATTTTGAGACAGCCCCTTTCAACACTGTTTCTGTAAACAAAACCAACATTACTATACTTGCAACATCACTCTTGATTATGGATAAGGTGGTGCAGATAGTGATAACGAGAGTTTCTGCGGATAGCAAAACAATCTCCGTATGGAGAATCTTTTCTACGTCCTCAACTATTCTTCCAGATCGAGCGTAATAAACTCCTGCGAGCAGCGCTATTGTAGAAAGCACTAATTTACATCCATTGCTGCCGGTAGAGAAGGCAAAAACATAGCACTATGGAAATGAGAGCACTCCAAAACTGAGGATCATTCTTAAACAAGGTACGAATATAGTCCAACCATTACCACCTGATTCTATTTCAAATTGGAATCACCTAAATTATTCGTAGTATTCTACCATATCTTCCAATCGAATACAAGACAGAGCTTTGATCGGCATATCATATCCGCAGCCGCAATCAAGATTTATAAATCCATGGGTATGGAGTATCTTCAAATGTTCTCCCCTGCTCTCAAGATCCAGCGCATAATTAATCCTTTTCTCTTCCGGTTGAATCAGGCTCAGCACTTTCGTGTGCCCAATAATCAGCCTGCAATCCGGGATCGGGTTCTCTGACTCCATTGTCGGTCTCGTCCACACCTCATCGTGAACATTATCACCCGGAAAGCCATGTACCATGTAGAACCGCTTGCCAGCGACTTCTATATCCAGGTGAGTCGGAATTGACCGCAGGTATGCAATAATCCTCTGCTGCACCTTTTCCTTTTGCTTCAGATATGCCGCAAGGGTCGGAGCATTTCCGTTTTTATTCCATCTGCGGATTTCTATACACGTTGCATCTGGACTGAGATACTGCAGCATCATATATTCGTGATTGCCCAACAACATAATTGCATTGGGCATCTCCATGATTTCCAGAAGCAGGGCGATCCCATCCGGTCCTCTGTCAATCACATCACCCAGAAGAATCAGTGTATCTTCTCCTGATAAGTGAATTTTCTCTAACATCGCATGAAATCGGTCCGTTTCTCCATGGATATCTCCCATAACATAGTGCGCCATCGTCGCCCACCCCCTTTCCAGATTAACCACCACTTTCTGATTCTCTGAACAGTCTGGTGGATCTTTTTCACAAAATCAACAGACGCATCCCTGTCGGTTTCGGTCTGCTTTTCTTCTTGCTCCACAATATAGCACATTTCTTTCTCAATAGCGAGAACAACGTTTTCATGTGCATTGGCTGCGATATTGGCATTGAGTTCGGTCTTGGACCAACCAAACTGCTCCGCCGCCTTCATATACCATTCCCGCAGATCCATGATCAGATCTGCGGGAATGATAACCACATTCTGAATCCATCCCAGCTTCATAGCACGGGACAGCAGAGCAGAATGATTTTCGTAAGTACGGTAAAAATCCCGCATTCCGCGAAGACTCCGGGGAGAGAAACCTTATTCTCAGCAGCTTGAACAATCTCTATGAAGATTATTTGTTTGACCTTTCGGGGTCACTTCGTTCATTGCCGCTCCGTAAATCTTACAGATGCAGAACCCGATCCTTGATCTCCTGGGTCCTTCCCTGATTCCAGAACTGGGTGCCGATGTAGCCGCAGGTACGCCGGGCCACATTCATCTTGTTCTGATCCCGGTTACCACACTGGGGGCAGACCCAGACCAGCTTGTGGTCGTCCTCCCGAATCTCGATCTCGCCGTCGTAACCGCAGACCTGGCAGTAGTCGGACTTGGTGTTCAGCTCGGCATACATAATATTGTCATAGATGAACTGCATAACCTCCAGAACAGCATCGATGTTGTTCTGCATATTGGGCACTTCCACATAGCTGATGGCGCCGCCGGGGGAAAGCTGCTGGAATTCCGCCTCAAAGCGCAGCTTGGTAAAGGCATCGATCGGCTCGGACACATGGACATGGTAAGAGTTCGTAATGTAACTCTTGTCCGTAATGCCGGGGATGATGCCGAAGCGATTCTGCAGGCACTTCGCAAACTTGTAGGTGGTGGATTCCAGAGGCGTTCCGTACAGGGAATAATCTATATTCTCCGCGGTCTTCCATTCCAGGCACTTGTCGTTCATCTTCTGCATGACGGACAGGGCAAAGGGCTTCGCCTCGGCATCCGTATGGGATTTTCCGGTCATATACTTAACGCACTCATAGAGGCCCGCATACCCCAGGGAAATGGTGGAATAGCCGCCGTAGAGCAGCTTGTCGATGGGCTCGCCCTTTTGCAGTCTGGCCAAAGCGCCGTACTGCCACAGAATGGGGGCCGCGTCAGACAGGGTTCCCTTCAGGCGATCATGGCGGCACCGCAGCGCTTTATGGCACAGCTCCAGCCGCTCTTCGAAGATTTCCCAGAATTTGTCCACATCCCTGCCGGAGGACAGGGCCACGTCCACCAGATTCAGCGTCACAACACCCTGATTGAACCGACCGTAGTACTTGGGCTTGCCCGGCTCATAATTTCTGGCTCCCGCCACATTATCCCAGCCGTTGCCGGAGCGATCCGGGGTCAGGAAGCTGCGACAGCCCATGCAGGTATACACATCGCCATTGCCCGGCGTCTCGCCCTTGGACAGCTTGTACTCCTTCATCTTCTTCTCACTGATGTAGTCAGGCACCATCCGCTTGGCAGTGCACTCGGCAGCCAGGCGGGTCAGGTACCAATAGGGCGTATCCTTCCGGACGTTGTCCTCCTCCAAAACATAAATGAGCTTGGGGAAAGCGGGGGTGATCCACACGCCCTTTTCGTTCTTCACGCCTTCGTAGCGCTGGCGCAGAGTCTCCTCGATGATCATGGCCAGGTCCTTCTTCTCCTGTTCATTCCGAGCCTCGTTCAGGTACATGAAGACCGTAATAAAGGGAGCCTGACCGTTGGTGGTCATCAGGGTAACGACCTGGTACTGAATGGTCTGCACACCACGGCGGACCTCGTCGCGGAGCCGATCCTCCACAACCTTGGAGATGGCCTCCTCGCTGGGAGAAACGCCGAACTCCTTCATTTCCTTTTCCACGCTGCGGCGAATCTTCTCCCGGCTGATCTGGACAAAGGGGGCCAGATGGGTCAGGGAGATAGACTGGCCGCCGTACTGGTTGGAGGCCACCTGGGCGATGATCTGGGTGGCGATATTGCAGGCAGTGGAGAAGGAATGGGGCTTCTCAATCAGGGTACCGGAGATGACGGTGCCGTTCTGCAGCATGTCTTCCAGATTCACCAGATCGCAGTTGTGCATATGCTGGGCATAGTAATCGGAATCGTGGAAATGGATAATGCCCGCCTCGTGGGCCGCCACGATTTCCCGGGGCAGCAGGATCCGGCTGGTGATATCCTTGGAAACCTCGCCCGCCATATAGTCCCGCTGGACGGCGTTGATGGTGGGGTTCTTATTGGCGTTCTCCTGCTTGACCTCCTCGTTGTTGCACTCGATGAGGCTCAGAATGCGGTCATCCGTGGTGTTGGACTGGCGGGCCAGGTTCCGGACATACCGGTAGGTGATGTACTCCTTGGCCACCTCAAAGGCCCCGTGGGCCATAATGGACTTCTCCACCAGGTCCTGGATCTCCTCCACGGAAGGGCTGCGGCCCATTTCCTCGCAGGAAACGGTGACGCTTTCGGCAATACGGCTGATCTGAACAGGGGTCAGACGAACCTTTTCCTCCACAGCATTGTTGGCCTTGGAAATGGCTTTGTTGATCTTTTCAATATCAAAAACGACCTCTGTTCCGTTTCTTTTAATGATTTTCATGGTGCGGTCCTCCTTGGGGAATTTTTCTCTTCGCTGCCCTATTATACTACATCTTGTGGTTTTGTCAAGACGCAACCACTAAATGTTGTGGTCAGCCTTTTGGCAGAGAATAATTTGAAAGTTTACGGGCCTGATGTATCCCCGTATTTTCTCCGGAATGTTTGCGTTTTGCCCCCGGGGTAAAAAGAAAGCATTGTAATTCCAATGAGAATATAGTATAATGAAATCGTATAGTCTTAACATAATTCCAGCAGTTCCGCAAAGAAAGTGAAAGTGAGCGTTTTTATGGAAATGAAATTCGGCAATCTGCACAGCGGCGAAGCCGCTTCCCTCTATACCATCCAGAACGGCGGCATTACAGCCAAAATCACAGACCTGGGTGCTACACTGGTGGAGCTCTGGGTCCCGGACGCTGCCGGAAATCTGGCGGATGTGGTCCTTGGATACGACAATGCGGAAGGGTATGAGCAAAATGGAGGCTTTCTGGGCGCAACCGTAGGCCGGAATGCCAACCGCATCGGCGGCGCCCGGTTCCCTCTGGACGGCAAGACCTGCGTTCTGACCCCCAACGAAGGAAAGAACAACCTGCACTCCGGCCCCGCGCCCTACAATGTACGGCTTTGGACGGTACTCGACCATGAACAGGACGCTGTCACCCTTTCCCTGCTGAGCCCGGATATGGACCAGGGTTTCCCGGGAAATGCCCGCATCACCGTGACCTACCGTCTGGACGGCGAGGGCGGTCTGCACATTCTCTACCGGGGCGTCAGCGACAAGGACACCGTCTTCAATATGACGAACCACAGCTATTTCAATCTGGCGGGACAGGAGAAGACCGAAAAGGCCATCCATCAGATTTTGTCCATGCCAGCCCGGCACTTCTGTCCGGATGACGCGGAAAACATCCCCACCGGCGAAGAGCGCCCGGTAGCAGGCACCCCTATGGATTTCCGGGTGCCCAAGCCCATCGCCCGGGATCTGGACGCGGACTATGAACCTCTGCACCTGCAGGGCGGGTACGACCATAATTTCGAGGTCTTCTGCAGTCCCTGCGCTACCCTGACGGACCCGGACTCCGGCCGCGGCATGGCCGTCTATACGGACTGTCCGGGCATTCAGCTCTACTCCGGCAACTATCTGAACCAGACCGGCAAGGGCGGCGTGTATTACGGAAAGCACAGCGGCATCGCTCTGGAAACCCAGTTCTACCCCGACGCCCTGAACAAGCCCAACTGGAAAAAGCCCATTGTCCCCAGAGAAAAAGTATACACCAGCGAGACCATTTACCGGTTCTCCTGGAAGTAAGGAGCCGCTATGCAGAACGTTCCGACGTCCAGGCAATACCCGGCCGTGGATATCGCAAAGCTCCTTTGCGCCGTCCTGATTATCATGATCCATGTGCCGCCCTTCGGCAGCGCCAACGCAACGCCTCTTGCCCAGGCCGGAAATTTTTTCCTGCGCTTTTATCTGGGACGGATCGCGGTACCTTTCTTTTTCATCTCCGCCGGATTCTTTCTGTTTCGTAAAACAGATCCCACGGCTTACGATCCGACCCCATGCAAGCAATACATTCTCCGCATTCTGCGGCTTTACGGCGTCTGGACGGTGCTCTATCTGCCCTGGGTCATCCGGGATGCCCGGGCAGACGGCAAAACACTTCTGACCGGTACCGTCAGCTTTCTGCGCAATTTTCTGCTGACAGGCAGCTACAATCACCTGTGGTATCTGCCCGCCCTGGCCGTGGCCGTGGCTCTGGTAAGCTGGCTACTGCGAAAGGGCGTAACCCCGGGGCGCGTTCTCTGTATTTCCTTCCTGCTCTACTGCGTGGGACTTCTGGGCCAAAGTTGGTTCTTTTTGCTCAAGCCCCTGGAGGGTACGGCTCTTTTCTCCGTTCTGAGGCTCTATGAAAAGGTCTTCACTACCACCCGCAACGGCGTGTTCTTTGGGTTTCCGTTTGTGGCTTTGGGAATGTATCTCGCCTATCGGCCTTCCGGACTGCGCAAATGGCCTTCCGGCATTCTTTTCCTGGTTTCCATGGCCGTACTCTATCTCGAGGTACGCTTTACGCAGGGAAAAGGCGAAGCGCCGGGACGTGATATGTATGTCTTTCTTGTGCCCGCCGCTTATTTCGCCCTCAGCTTTCTGCTGCAGCTCTCCCCCAAAAGTCATCCGCGTTACCGCGCAATGCGCCCCCTCGCCCTGCTTCTGTACCTGACGCACCTTGCCGTAAACGTAAGCGTGTCCCTGCCCATCCTCGTTCACTTTAATCCCACGGGCTGCACCGGGCTGCAGTTTCCGTTGACACTTTTTCTGTCTGTGGGGCTGAGCCTTATCCTTCTGAAGCTGTCTCGGAAGCCCCATTTTCAGTGGCTCAAAAAACTTTACCAATAGTGCTGTGACGCAATAACACATTTTTACCCCGGCGCATACACTGTCCCAAGAGAAAGAATTTACGAAAGCTCCGATTTGCGAAAATCGGGGCTTTCGCTTTCAGGAGGTAATCCCATGGCAGATCAATGTACGGACACCCTGCGCTGCAATCCCAACGATCTGCGGCAGGCCATGTCCATCCACACCAGAAAGATCACCGACTCCTGTCGGGACAAAGACTGCATTGAGGACCTGCCGGTCTATCTGACCGCCGGTTCCCAGCGGATGCTGGAAAGCTCCGCCAGTACCCGGGTCCGCTGCGCGGAGCTTCTCAGCACCTACATAGACGTGGAGCCCGTGACCTTTGACCGGAACCACTACTGCATCGACATCACCTTCTACTACCGGGTCCTGGCCGACACCATTGTGGGGGCCAACCGCCCTGCCACGCTGTGCGGTCTGGCGGTCTTCACCAAACGGGTGGTCCTCTGCGGCGAGGAGAGCTGCGCCCACATCTACCGCAGCGATCTGCGGACCTGCACGGCGGAGGCCATTACCCGGAATCTGGCAAACCGGCCCACGGCCGTGGTGGAGGCCCTGGACCCCATGGTCCTGAGCTCCCGGATCCGGGAGGCCTGCGAGTGCGGCGGCCGGGACTGCCCCGTGCAGCTGCCGGACTGGGTCAAGGCCATGTTCGATGAGGACCTGGTGCTCCAGAATGACCGCAGACGGCTCTATGTCACCCTGGGGCAGTTCTCCATCGTCCGGCTGGAACGGGACGCCCAGCTGATCGTGCCTGTTATGGACTACAGCATTCCCACCAAGGAATGCTGTGACTCCGCCGGCTGCGCCGAGGATCCCTGCGAGCTGTTCAGCCGCATCCCCTTCCCGGCTGCCCAGTTCACACCCAGGGGCTGTGACTGCAAGACTCAGGTACGATGCCCCCAGGAGAACAACTGCTGCAATAAGTAAAAAATGCGTCCGCCTTCCAAAAAAGCGGACGCAAAATAAAAACGCTGCCGGGTTATCGGCAGCGTATTTATCAGCCAAGGGAATCAGATGGCCCGTTCAATGGGAATCGAAGAATCAAACCGCTCTTTCGACCTTATTGGAACGGAGGCATCTGGTACAAGCGTACACATGGCAGGGAGTTCCATTGACAACGGCCTTGACCCGCTTCACATTGGGCTTCCAGGCACGGTTGGAACGTCTGTGGGAGTGGGAAACCTTAATACCAAAGGTTACGCCCTTGCCACAAAAATCACACTTCGCCATTCATTGCACCTCCCATCCGGACAATTCGTCAAACTCTTGCGTCAACTCGAACGCCTACATATAATAGCAAAGATTGAAGAAAAAAGCAAGTCCTTTTTTCACTTTTTTCTTTTTATTTTTCGGTTGATATTCTTTCGCTCTCTGGTATAATGAAGATGTGCCGTTGCGGCGCATTCTGAAACAAAGGAGCGTGGAAAACGTGGGAGAATACAACGTTACCCTTCCCGCGATTGCAAAAGAATTTCATATGGAGGTCATTTTTGCCTCCACTGACTATAATTCCATCTGCCTGACCGTAGAGGACGTGGCCCGTCCCGGGCTGACCCTCTCCGGTTATTTTGACCATTTCGAGCCCCGGCGGCTTCAGGTCCTGGGCAACATGGAATGGAGCTATCTGCAAAAGAAAACGCCCCAGGAGCGGATCGTGATCTTCGACCGGCTCTTCGACTACAAGATCCCCGCCCTGCTGATCTGCCGGGGCCTGCCCGTGGATCAGGAGTGCCTGGCTATGGCGAAGAAGCACAATATTTCCCTTCTCCGGTCGGACGAGCCCACCAGCAGCTTCTGCTCCTCCCTGATTTCCTATCTCCGGGCAGAGCTGGCTCCCATGGTGACCCGCCACGGTGTGCTCATGGAGATCTACGGCGAGGGCGTTCTGCTTACCGGAGAAAGCGGCATCGGCAAAAGTGAGGCCGCTCTGGAGCTTCTGAAGCGCGGCCACAGGCTCATTGCCGATGACGCCGTGGAGATTCGCAGGATCTCCAGCAGCACGCTTGCGGGCAGCGCCCCGGAGTTGATCCGCAATTACATCGAACTGCGGGGCATCGGCATCGTCAATGTGGCCAAGCTCTTCGGTATGGGCTCCGTGCGCTCCCGGAAAACCATTGACCTGGTGGTGAACATCGTCCCCTGGAACAACCAGGACGCCTATGACCGGCTGGGCCTGGAAGAGCAGTACATGGAGATCCTGGGGGTCAAGATCCCCATGAACACCATCCCCATCACCCCGGGCCGGAACCTGGCTGTGATTTTGGAGGTTGCCGCCATCAACGTCCGTCAGCGCAAACTGGGCTACAACGCGGCTCAGGAGTTTACGGACCAGATCAACAAGCATTTCGCAAGTCTTGAGGGAAAAGAATGAAAGAACTGACCATAGGCCAGAATGACGCCGGTCAGCGGCTGGATCGGTTTTTAGCCAAAGCCGTTCCCCTGCTGCCTGCCTCTCTGGCCCAGAAATACATCCGCCTAAAGCGCATCAAGCGCAACGGCGCCCGCGCCCAACGGGACACTCGCCTGGAAGCGGGCGACACCTTGCAGCTCTACATCAACGACGAGTTCTTCGACACCCCCCGGGAGGACAACGCCTACCTGACCGTAGCCGCCCCCAAGCTGAACATCGTCTATGAGGACGAGCACATTCTTCTTGTGGATAAGCGGCCGGGGCTGGCCGTACATCCCCATGACGGGGCGGAATACGGCCGGACGCTGATTGACCAGATTCAGGCCTATCTGTACCAGAAGCACGAATGGCGGCCTCGGGAGGAGCATTCCTTCACTCCCGCCCTGTGCAATCGCATCGACCGGAACACCGGCGGCATTGTTATCGCCGCCAAGACCGCTGAGGCCCTGCGGGTCATGAATCAGAAGATCAAGGACCGGGAGATCGACAAACGCTACCTTTCCATTGTAGAAGGCACGCCAAAGCCCAGGGACGGCAGTCTCAAGGGCTACCTCTTCAAGGATGCGGTGAAAAACCGGGTCTTTGTCACGGACAGTCCCAAGCCCGGGGCCAAGACCTGCCAGACCAATTACAAAACCCTTGCCTCCCGGAACGGTCTTTCTCTGATGGAATGCGAGCTGATTACAGGCCGGACCCATCAGATTCGCGCCCAGTTCGCCCATGCGGGTCATCCTCTTTTGGGTGACGGCAAATACGGCAAGCTGGACAAGCGGTATGACCGGACCTATCAGGCCCTCTATTCCTATCGGCTGACCTTCCGGTTCACCACGGATGCCGGGGCTCTGGAATACCTGAACGGCAAAAGCTTTCAGGTGGAGAACGTAGACTTTGTGGAGGAGTACTTTCCCGGATTTCAGATAGGAGGCAAAGCATGACCCTTTTCATCACCAGCAGTCCCTTTGATGAAGCCGCGGAAACGCCCCTGTTTTCCAATGCCAACGGCTTTGTGGAACGTCTTCGGGCGGCACTTCCGGAATACCCCAGCGTGACCTTCGTGGCCTCTTCCCCGGAACGCCACGACCTCACCTGCCGATTTGGAGCAGACGCCTTTACCGCCCTGGCCAACGCCGGGATCTGCCCAAGCCAGTGGACGGTTCTGGACGGTATGAACGCGGAAGACGCGCCGGAAATTGTCTCCTCCAGCGACCTGCTGATTTTCGCCGGTGGCCATGTTCCCACCCAGGCGGCATTTTTCCGGGACATTGCCCTGGATGTGCTTCTGCAGGACTACCCGGGCGTTATCATTGGCATCAGCGCCGGTTCTATGAACATGGCGCGGACCGTTTATGCCCAGCCGGAGGAACCCGGCGAGGCAGTGGATCCGGGCTATGCCCGCTTCTTCCCGGGTCTTGACCTGACGGAGGTCAACGTTCTGCCCCACTACCAGAAGGTCAAGGACGACCTGGTGGACGGACTGCGGCTCTTTGAAGACATCACCCTGCCGGACAGCCTGGGCCGCTGCTTCTTCGCCATTCCGGACGGCAGCTACTTCTATCAGGACGACAGCTGCCTGATGCTCTGCGGGAAAAGCTGCCTGGTGCGGGACGGCGTCCTCTCGCCCCTGACCCAGGATGGGGAAATATTGAATATGGAGCATTTTGAATAAAAAGCCAGCCTGGAAGCGTCTGTCTGCTTCCAGGCTGGCTGATTTTTAGTGGGTTCCCTCTTCCCAGGCCAGGTGCTGGCGGTCCAGCGCCTGTTTGATTTTGTCCAGCTGGGGGCACTTATGGACGGCACAGGTGGCAATGTGGATTTTATCCACGTGCTCCTGGCCCATACGCTCCAGCTTCTCCGTGAAGCCGGGGTCGGTCAGCTTGTCCGCCTCACAGCCGTTGCAGTCAAAATAAGCCGAAAGCTCTACGGTCTGACCCTCGTACTGCGCAAAGCTCTTCTTCCGGTCATAGAAGGTCCGGAAGCAGGCCGCGCCGGTGCAAACAGTGCCGGATTTTTTGCAATGCAGAATCGCGATTTTCTCAATAGGCTTTTCCATGATTATTCCTCCAATGTAATGTTCCCCTGCTCCACATCGTACACCCGGTCGCAAACCCGGTCACACAGACTGCGGTTGTGGGTAATAAACAAATAGGACGCGCCGGTCTCCTTCTGGTAGTCCCGCAGCATTCCAATCATCTGGGCCTGCGTGATTACATCCAGCATACTGGTAGGCTCGTCCAGCACCAGCACCGCAGGCCGAAGCACCAGAAGCCGCGCCAGTGCCGCCCGCTGCAATTCGCCGCCGGAGAGCTCGCCGGGGCAGCGGTGAAGATGCTCTTCGTGCAATCCGAACCGCTCCACGTTTTCCACCAGAATTTGCTTGGAGTAGGGCAGGTTATAGAGCGTATATGGCTCTGTCATGCTCTTGATCAGGGGCAGTGCAGGATTGAAAGACACCTCCGGATGCTGAAACAGAATCTGAATATTCCGCCGTAGTGTGCCCCGGTAAGGGAAGGCACAGAGCTGATCCTCATAAAATATGCTGCCGGAGGTAGGCTTCAGCAGTCCCGCGGCCATCATCCCCAGAGTAGACTTCCCGCTGCCGCTGTCCCCGAACAGGCCAACGGTCTCCCCTGCCTCCAGGGTAACATTCGCGTTTCGAACGGCGTAGAACTGTGCTCCGCCGCCGTTTCTGCTTTTATAGGTCTTTGTCAGCTGTTCCAGACGCATCCGCATAGAGCCAGCACCTCACTTTCTCGTCCCCAACGGTAAACAGGGGCGGCATTTTTTTACAGACCTCCATGCAGTCCTTGCAGCGGTGGCGATACCGGCAGCCAAAGTTTTCATAGCCTGTATGGGCAGGCGCAAAACCGGCCTTATCCACCTCCATGCCGTTTTCCGGGATGGCTAGCAGCATATCTCTGGTATAGGGATGCAAGGGTGCGGACATCAGCTTTTCTGTAGGCCCATACTCCACCTGCTGGGCAGCGTAGAGCACACAGATATGGTCGGATATCTTCCCGGCAAACAGCAGATCATGGGTAACACAGAGCAGGCTCTTCTCCCCCAGCTGCTGGAAGGTCTCTGCCACCAGAGCCACCCGCTTTTCATCCAGCCCTTTGCTTGGCTCATCCGCCAGAACGATCTGCGGGTCTGCCGCAATGCCCATGGCAACCATAGCCCGCTGCCGCATACCGCCGCTGAAGGTATGCGGGTAGGCCCGGGCCAGAGCTTCCTCATCACCCAGATGGAATTTTTTTAGCAGGGAAACACTTTTGGCCTCCGCTTCCTTTCGGCTCAGTCCCTTGTGCTCCATCAGAGGCTCACCAACCTGAAAGCCTACCCGCATCAACGGATTCAGAGCCTCTCCGCCCCCCTGGGGAACATAGGAGATGACAGCGCCCCGAATCTTATCCAGTTCTTTTCGTTTCATCTGCCAGATGCTTTTCCCGTCCAGCAATACGTCACCCCTGGTCTGGGCCGTTTCCGGCAGCAGCCGCAGGATGGCCAGCAGCAGAACGCTCTTCCCGCTGCCGGTTTCGCCTACCAGAGCGAGCTTGCTGCCCTCCGGCAGCACGAGGGAAACATCCTCCACCGCCTGAACATCACTGTCAGCACTGAATTTAACCGATACATGATTGATTTCCAGCATCTCGATCACCTCTTCTGCTGGCCATAGTAACCCACCAGCATAAATCCGAGGACGGCAAGGGACGTACACAGAATCGGCGGCAGATACCACCAATACAGCCCCCGAACCACTCCGTTTCTGAAGAACGCATAGTGCAGAATGGCCCCCCAGCTTTTCTCTCCAAAGGCACCCAGACCCAAAAAGCTCAAGGATGCTTCCGTCATCATAGCCGAAGAAACCGCCATGGCGCCCCGGGAGAGAATAATGTCCTTCAGGTTCGGCAGCAAGTGCTTTCCCATGATTACAATATCCCGCTGCCCAATGGCTTTTTCAATTTTGACAAAAGGCTCCTCCTTCAGCGCCAGTATCTGGGATCGCAGCACCCGGGTGGTTCCCGTCCAGGCCGTTATACTGATGGCAACTACGATGCTGAGGATACCGGGAGAGAGGTAGCAGACAAGCAGAGTCGTCAAAGCCAGTCCCGGCACCGCCATGGCAAGATTGGTAAGGCCCGTAATAAGTTTATCTGCCACGCCGCCGTACCAGGCGGACAGCAGCGCCAGCAGAGTTCCCACGCAGGTGACGACCACCGCCGCAAATATACCGATAACCATGGATATTCTGGTTCCGTATATCAGTTCGCTGAAAATGTCCTGGCCCACATCATTGGTACCAAGCAAATGCTCCGGGCTGGGCTTTCCGTAGGTCAGCGCGCTGGTTTCCGAAGGATCATAGGGTACAATTGCCGGCGCGATGATGGCAATAACCACAAAGAAGCCGATGATCAGGCTGCCCACCAGCACCGGAATATTGACTTTTTTTCTTTTCTTCATTGTGTCACCTACTTCACTGTCACTCTGGGGTCAATGACGCCGACCAGAATATCGCTGAGCAAATTGGCCATGACCACACAAAACGCCGAAATCAAAAAGCAGAACTGTGCCGTGGGAAAATCCCGGCTGGACACCGCGTTGTAAAACAGCTGTCCCATGCCTTTCCAGCCGAAAATCGTCTCAATCATCATCGAGCCGGACAGCAACCCGCCCATCTGCATACACATACTGGTCATATAGGGCAGCATTGCGTTGCGCATCACATGGCGGAACAGAATCTTACGGTCCGAGAGGCCTTTGGAGGCTGCCGTCGTCGTATAATCCGCATGCCGCACCTGGGAAACGCTGCTTTTCATCAGCATAAAATCACTGGAGCATCGGAACAGCACCAGAATAGAAAGTGGCAGAGCCATATGCTTCAGAATATCCAGTGTACGGACCCAGCCGGTTCCTATGCCGCTTGTCATGCCCCCGATGGGCACCCAGCGCAGTTTATAGGCAAACAGCGCCAGCGCCAGGACGCCGATGCAGTTGCTGGGGACTGTATTGAGGAACAGCGCAATTGGCGTCAGAACGCAGTCCAGCCTCTTTCCCGGCCGCCATCCGGCCAGCACGCCCAGCACGCCGCCAAGAAGGCCGCCCAATATCCACGTTGGAATAGACAGCAGAACCGTCCAGTGGATGCAGGAAAACACATTTTCCACCACCGGCTTTTTATTGGAATAGGCAATTCCAAAATCCAGCGTCACCACGCTTTTCAGATACCGGACATACTGCACCCCCAGCGGATCATTCAGGCCATATTTCTCCGCAATAGATTCCAGCTCCTCCGGGTCCGTATCCAGGAGATAATAGTATTCCTCCTGCCCCACCAGATGCTGCAGCGGGTCCCCGGGCATGAAACGGACCATAAAGAAGCTGACGGTTATAATCACATAGATCGTAAAAACCGCCGTCAGGATTCTCTTTATCAGGTACTTTCCCATGAATCACCATTCCTTTCTCTGTAAAAGAAGGCTGCCTCCGCGGGATAGGCGCAAAGGCAGCCGGGAAATTGCTTACTTGCTGGTCAGACTGTACCAGAGCTCATCGTTGACAACACCCCAGGAGGGCCGATTGTACCAGCCCTCATACTTATCCGTGCGGTAGGGGTAGAAGCAGGAGGTCCAGCTCAGGGCGCAGCCAAACAGCGTATCGGCAGCCTCCTGCTGCAGCCACTGGATGCAGGAAACATACTCCTCCTGAGAAGAGGCGTTCAGCATACGCCATACGGTGCTGTTGAATTCCTCATCGGTGTAGGTGCCCCACAGCCAGGAAGCGCTGCGCTCCGTACCGGGCTTCGGCTCATACACATAATACCGGAAGGCAGAGGTATGCCGCGCCATGCCGGCAGTGGTGTAGCCAATGGCAATGTCGTAATTGCCGGCCTGGATATTGCTCTCCCAGACCTCAGAGCTGACAATGATCTCCTGATCCACATAGGCATTGACGCCCACGGCCTTCAGGTTGTCAATCAGCACCTCAGCAATCCGGTTCCGAAGATCCATCTTCTTGGAATACTGGGGAACGATCAGGATCTTCATTTCAGAACCATCCGGGAATTCACGGAAGCCATCGTTGTTGACATCCTTATATCCCGCCTCGTCCAGAATCCGATTGGCCTCATCCACATCCTGCGCAAACTGGGGCAGGCCATCCAGGAAGCCGGTACAGCTGGGGGGAATGATACCGGCACAGGGCACCTCGCCATAGCCGCCGCCGATCACATCGGTCAGCAGATTCCAGTCCATTGCCTTGGTCACAGCCATTCGGAACTGGTAGTCAGAGCCGGCCGGCCGGGTCATGCCAAAGGTGATCTGGTTCTCACCGGCGTAAATGCTCTCACCGGGATCCACAGCGCTGTCGGAAATCAGATCGATCAGCGTTGCGTCAATGGGGGTAGAGTAGGCATAGTAGCAGTCAATCTCGCCGGCATTCAGCGCCATCATTATGGCAGTCTGATCGGCATAGGTCTTGATTGTTACGGAGTCAACGGTGATTTCCCCGTGATAGTTGTTTTCAGGAATGGCCTCGTAGTAGGAGACCTGGGCATCCACGTCATAGGACACCAGCTTGTAGGGGCCGCAGCCGACGGCGGCATCGGGCTCGGTGTAGTTCTTATAGTCGTCCGTGCCCTCAAACTTCTCCCATACATGCTTCGGCAGCAGGCCCTGCATGGTTGCGGAACCGGACAGCCAGCCGTACACATCGGGCTCGCTGAAGGTAATGCGGCCGCTGTCATCACCGGTAGGCTCCACGCTGACCAGATGAATGAAGCTGGTGCTCTTGGCAGTATCCTTCAGGAATCGGAAGGTAAAGTCGATATCGTCCCAGGTCACCTTCTCGCCATCGCTCCAAACAGCGGTGGTAGGCCAGGTGAAATCCAGGACCTTGCCGTCCTCGGAGATTTCAAAGGAGGTGAAGAAGAAGGGCTGCAAATCGCCGTTCTCATCCTCATAAATCCAGTTGGCGCGGCAGAAGTTCACGTAGTTGATCCGGCCGAAAATATCGGTTTGACTGTACAGATTGAATGTCGTGTTCGCGGTAGTGGTGCCAATCACCAGGTTTTCTACGTGCTTCTTGGGGGCTTCTCCGGTGGTCTCCGTTTCAGCGGCAGCTGTGGTCTCCGTACCAGTGGACGCCGTAGTCTCGGGTGTGGTCTGCTTACCGCATCCGCCAAACAGCCCCAGCAGCAGCACAGCCGACAGGAGCAGGCAAAGCGCTCTTTTCATATTTCGGTTTTCTCCTTTTTTTGCGGCCGTAGACCGCATTTCTCTATCAGGTATTCGCAAGGTCCAAAAAAGGGTGCGCCCCGCCTACGGCAGAACGCACCCTTACATACAACAACCTATCCTATTGGTGTAAGCTCAGTCCCCCACCGGAACGACAGACACTATCACCGGCAGGTCTCCTGGCTTTGGTTCATCGCGTTCCGTCCCCTTCTCAGCATAGCCAATGGGTTTTTGACGGAACACTCCCCTTCACAGTAGAGCGGGCTGCGGCAGATTCTCACTGCCTTCCCTTTTAAATCCTCAGGCCACCCTGAGGATACCGATGCATGCAAATATCCAATTGCCCCCATTATACTCCATTTCCATGACAATGCAAGAGGAAATTGATATTTATTTACTTATTCAACAGTATTCTCTCTGTCAATGCTCTTCTCGCAAAGAGGCGGGGTAAATCCTTCCCGTGACAAAAAGGGCTGCGAACAGAGCGAACAGCAGCAGGTTATGGCCAATCATACAGCCCCAGGCCGCAATCAGACCAAGGCCCAGGAATCGGGTGCAGATGAATGTTCCGAAAATACGGACGCACCACATCCCCAGAATATTGAACACAAAGGGCGGCACTGTCCGGCCTGTGCCCTGCATGATGCCCTCCAGAACAATGGGAACACCATAAAAAGGCTCGGATACGGCCACCATCCGCAGTACCGTAGTGCCCAATTCCTTCACCTGAGGATCCCGGGTGAAGATGGACATGAGCTGGGGCGCGAAAATCGCCAGCAGCCCGCCGGAGATAACCATCAATCCGACTTCCAGCGGCAGCAGGGTACCTGCCAGGCTTTTCAGTTTTTTCCCGTCCCGGGCGCCCATGGCATTGCCCGCCAGCGTAGCCGCGGCGGTCTGCATCCCCCAGCCGGGGATATAAAACAGAGATTCCACCGTATTGGCAATGGTATGGGCGGCAGTGGATGTATCGCCCAGGGCGTTGATCATGGCCGCAAAGGCCACATAGCCCAGAGATGTGCCAAAGCGCTGGAGCATATTGGGAAAAGCTACCTTCCAGCAGGGCTTCAGGATCTCTCCATCCGGCAGGAACCGATAGCCTTTTGGGGACAGATCCGGATGCTTCCAGAGCCGCACCGTCATGGCGATGCCGCCGTAGGTATAGGCAACGGCACTGGCTACCGCCGCGCCGTTGATGCCCCAGCCTACGCCCCAGATGGGGATGGTCAGGCCCAGCAGGCGCACCTCCCGGCTGGAATAAATCAGCAGGAAATTCAGCACGATGTTGATTAGGTTCATGTTCAGGCTGACCCGCATGGGCGTCTTGGTATCGCCCACAGAACGCAGTACCGTGGCGAAAATAATGCTGGCCGTCCGGAAGAGCATGGGTGAATAGAGGATCAGGAAATACTGAGAGGCCATAGCCCGGATGGAAACATCCACCTGCATCCACTGGGTAATTTTGCCGCTGAGCAGCGTGGTGATAGCTGTAAAGAGCAGGCCAACAACCAGAGTCATCATCACCGCCTGGGCAGAGGCCCGCCTGGCCCGCTCCTTATCCCCTGCCCCATAGCTCTGGGAAATCAGGGCCAGGAAACCCACGCCCACCGCGGAGACCGTACTGCCCACCAGCCAGGAAACCGTACCGGTGGCCCCGACTGCCGCCGTGGCCTGGGTGCCCAGGGTGCCAACCATGGCCGTATCGATATACTGCACCGCCGTCTGCATCAGCTCTTCCAACATGGTTGGCCATGCCAGGGCGAAGATCACAGACAACATATTTCTATCCAATCGCTTCTTCATTCTTCTGTCCTTCCATAGATTTGTCTCACATCGGGTCATTATAGCACATCTCCCCCGGGTCTCGTCAAGGGAAAAAAATCCGCGAACGCGGGCACAGGCAAGCAGCTTGTGCAGAAATTGCACAAGCCCAATTTTTATTCCCCACTGCAAAACTACCCCGCGCCGTTTTTCCGGCGCGGGGTAGTGGTATCAATTCATTGGTTAACGCGCCCGGGTCTCGATCTCATGGTGGACCTTGGCGATGAACTCGTCCAGCTTCATGACGGTAGTCTCATCGGTGTCCCGGTTCCGGACAGAGATGGTGCCCTCCTCGGCTTCCTTGGCGCCCAGAATCAGCATATAGGGCGCACGGTCGATCTGGCGGGCCTCCCGGATCTTATAGCCGATCTTCTCGCTGCGTTCGTCCAGCTGGGTGCGGATGTTGGCATCCTCCAGAGCCTGATTGACCTGACGGGCATAGTCCATGGTCTTTTCGGAAACCGGCAGGACCTTGACCTGCAGCGGAGCCAGCCACACGGGGAACTTGCCCTTGGTCTCCTCAATCATATAGGCCATAAACCGGTCCAGAGAGCCCAGGATGGCCCGGTGCAGCACCACGGGGGTCTGCTCAACGCCGTTGGAGTCCACATACTTCAGGTCAAACTTGGCAGGCAGACAGAAGTCCAGCTGGCAGGTAGACAGAGTGTACTCCGTGCCTACAGCGGGCTTTACATTGACGTCCAGCTTGGGACCGTAGAATGCGGCCTCGCCGATTTCCTCGGTGAAGTGGATGCCCAGCTCCGTCAGCACCTCCCGCAGAGCAGACTCGGCCTTGTCCCACATGGCGTCGTCAGGATGGTACTTGACCTTGTCCTCAGGGTCACGCAGAGACAGCACGCAGCGGTACTCGGTAATGCCGAAGTCCTTGTACACATCGGAGATCAGGTTTACAACCCGAGCCACCTCGTCCTTGATCTGGTCAGGCGTGACGAACAGGTGGGCATCGTTCTGGCAGAAATGACGGCCACGCTCAATGCCCTTCAGGGTGCCGGAGGACTCGTAACGGAAATCGTGGGCGATTTCACCGATCCGGATGGGCAGCTCCCGGTAGGAGTGGGGCCGGTTGGCGTAGATCATCATGTGGTGCGGGCAGTTCATGGGCCGCAGGACAAAGCTCTCGCCGTCCACTTCCATGGCGGGGAACATATTGTCTTTATAGTGCGCCCAGTGGCCGGAGGTCTGATACAAAGCCACAGTGCCCACGCAAGGAGTCATGACGTGCTGATAGCCCAGCTTCCGTTCCTTCTCCTTGATATAGTTTTCCAGCTCCTGCCAGACCGTATAGCCTCTGGGCAGGAACATGGGCAGGCCCCGGCCCACCAGTTCGTCGGTCATAAACAGGCCCATTTCCTTGCCGATCTTCCGGTGGTCTCTGGCCTTGGCCTCCTCCTGCTGCTTGAGGTACTCGTCCAGCTCCTCCTGGGAGAAGAAAGCCACGCCGTTGATACGGGTCAGCATTTTGTTGTTGGCATCGTTCTTCCAGTAAGCGCCGGACTGCTGGGTGATCTTGAAAGCCTTCAGGCCCTTGGTGTAGGTCAGGTGGGGGCCGACGCACATATCAATATAGTCACCCTGCTGGTAGAAGCTGATGACGGCATCCTCGGGCAGATCCCCAATGTGCTCCTCTTTATACTTGGCGTGGCGCTCCTGCATGAGCTTGATGGCCTCGTCTCTGGGCAGGATGAAAGGCTTGATGGGCAGGTTGGCCTTGACGATTTTCTTCATCTCTTTTTCAATGGCCAGCAAATCCTCATCGGTGAGCTTTTTGTCACCAAAGTCTACATCGTAGTAAAAGCCCTTTTCCGTGGCGGGGCCATAGGCAAAGTCCGCATCAGGATACAGGTGCTGGATGGCCTGGGCCATGATGTGGGCAGCGGTGTGCCGCAGAACGTGCAGCGCTTCCTCAGGGGGGCACTCTGCTACAGTCCCGTCTTTGTAGATGATTTTCATAACATTTCTCCTTTTCTGAGCGTTGGGATGCAAAAAAGCACCCCTGGTTTATCCAAGGGTGCTTTGGTTCAGCACGGTTCCACCTTGACTTTTCACTCATAGCCCTCTGTCGTTGGGCGGATACGGCAGTGCTTGCGCCTTGAAGCAGGCTTTCTCGCACGCAGCTCAGGAGTGGTATCGCCCAGCGCCCCGGGACCCACTCACAGCACACGCGGGCCTCTCTGAAACCGGAAGCATCAGGGGTCAGTCTCCCTCTTCGCTATTATTTGCAGTATAGCACCTTTGCAGGAAAAGTTCAAGAGGCTTTTTCTGTTTTCTTTCAAAAAAGACTTTGTGGCAGATATGAACCGGATCACGTTGAACCGGAAAAGCCAACCTTCCCTGTCAGATTGTGTCCAATGCGGACGTTATCTATAAACGACATCGATGAAACACGCTTCTCCTCTATTTCCTATATTGCGAATCGGGTCCATGGGAGTTTCACCCCTGCGCTTCCGCCCAGCTCTTTTGAGAAATATCATCGTCCTGTCCCCGCCGTCGTCGCCTTACCCCATTTTCTGGCGGGTATGAACTTGTCAAGCTGCACAGCCTCACATCGCAATCCCCGCATCCGAAAAACAAAAAAGCACCGCAAGACACTAACCACACAGGCAGGATTCCTCCTGTCTGAAGATTAGCCTCTTACGGTGCTTGGTAGCTCAATGATGTTACATCACTGTCTCCGCTTGCGCGATTTGAGTACGGGGATTATTTAGTTGTGATGATTTAGCCTACTTGTATTATAGAACATATATTCGTACTTGTCAAGATTTTTTTCGCCAGCATCTCACATAGCTATTTACGCAGACAACCCTCAATTGAATCTTTACCCACATAAATCAGAAAATATCCGCCACTATTTCAGTAGCCGCACCTTGACGAATCGCATTGACATCCACCATAGATCGAATACGAATACTGTAGCTTCCGGGGAAATAATCCCGGCATTCCGCAAAGCGGTAGATCACGGTACTATTTTCCAAGAATGCCGCCCGGATCGTGCGCTCTTCATCTATCAGATACGCCGGAATGCAAGGCTGCAGATTTATTTGCACACCGCTTTCTGTACGCAGAAACGGTTTCCGGCCGAACATCATGATCTGCCATATGCTCATAAACTCCGCCGTAGAACCGCTCAGCCGCGCTACATATCCACGGCCGTGAAGCACCTCCTCCGGATTCAGACTGCTCACCAGGAAGGAGCTGTTTTCCAATGTACTTCTTCCGTAAACAGCCGGATCTAGGAACGGAATCGCAGCCTGCCGCATTGTTTCCGAAAACTGTTCATACAATCCGCCGCGCAGTAATTCCAACAAATATTTATATTCCATGTGCAGCCAGATGGAACCATTTTCCAGCCATCCCGGTGTAAACGCAGCCGCGCGTCCGAGTTCCAACTCGGATATATCCAGCGCCTGATTGACGCGGTACATCCCAAGCTTGCCGTCAAACAGTTCGCTCCGGTGTACTGCCTCAAACAGTTCTTTGCGTTTTTGCTTGCTTTCACATAGGCGCATATCCCGCACACAGGATTCCAGGAACAACGGCATATCACACTTTTCAAACGAAGGCATCCCCTGGTCCATTTTCACACGGTATCGGCAATAGGTCGGCATCAAGCCGTTTTCTTTGCGGCACAGCGCAAGCCGTTGACCAAGGAAAGCTGCCCATGCGTCCAGCATTTCAGCCAGCTGTTCCGCCTGGCAATCTGCATAGTCCCATGCTCCCTGCGTATAGACTTCTTCCCGGCAGCACTCCAGTGCGGATTTGCTGCTGTTCCAAAAATCAACCAATGCCGTATTTTCCGTATACTCCGGAATATCCTCGATGCTCTTATTTAGGCGCATCAGTAACATATAATGGGGTTCCGGCAAAGAAACCTTTCCACTATAACGCAGAAGAGAAACTTTCAGGAACCGCAAATGCCGCAGCAGCTCCATGGCATCCGTAACGCTGGAGCCAAACAGTGCAGGCAATCCGTTCAGCGCGTCATACCAGCCGGGTCTTCCGCCTTCCATTTCAATGCCGCAGCCCCAGGCATCCAACGCCGCAAATTTCATTGCACACATACAGACCAGCTTTTCCAGCAAAGTGGCCTTTACCGGATTCCCAGCCCCATCCCTGCACCATTTTTCGCCCGGTGTCTCTTCCAAAAAGTGGTACTGCCGCAGTTCTCCCCCCGACACACTATAGCGTTTTTCTCTGGGCAGTATTTGCGCCTGCGGCCTGTACCAGGGCAGTTCCATTTGCATCAGTTCCTGCTCCCGTTCCGGCCAGATACGCAGGAAGTCTTCAATCAGGTCCAGGCCATAGCTCCAATGGTCTGTCCAATATCCCTCTCCGAAGTCCGCATCTGCTTTTACCGTTCCTTGCGCTATGCGGGCCATTCCCTCCTGTCTCCCATAGCGCAGCACATACTGCCCCGGTGTCATTGTCTCTCCACTGGCACTCTGTACCAGATCCGGTTTGATGACCAGGGGGTTATATCCGTCCGGCTGGATCAGGGAATAGAAGTCAGCAACATTTTTTCCGCCTACGAAGGGCGCAAACGATACATCACATCGTCTGTTTTGCCACACGTCCCGGAAATTTCCGTTTCCCTGGGAGAGCGGCTCCTGTGTCAGGGAGAAGTAATTGTAGTCCCGTTCCAGATCTCCGTGCTTACGGCTGTACAGGTGAAAGGTATGTCCAGCCAGGCGTACCGGCTTGCCGCCGCGCAGGAAGTTGTCCAGATATGTCCTCTTGCAATACTCGTCAAATCGCGAATCCGCTGTGCCGCACACAATTGGCGCACACAGTCCGTCCACCATTGTTTCCGCTTCCGCAAGCTTTCTTGCAAACCATTCAGGCGATGCTGCCTCTTCCAGCAGCTTCTCGCAGCCGCTGTCGATTTTTCCGTGTCCGAGCAATGTATAAACCGTTTTCTTTTCTCCCGGATTCAGTTGGAGCCGCACACCCGAGAAGAAACACGGGAACAGATTTTGGCAGCGCTGGTGTGCCGAAATCAACTCCGGCAAATCCATCCGTACAAATCCATGCGGATGGACAAAGGAAGTATCCTGTCCAAAAACGGCTTCCGGGTCCCACAGGACAGGCAGTCGTTTTCCTTCCTCCACGCAAGAAAATCCAAACGCAAAACCGGTGATCGGCTCGACCCGGGCACTATCCTCCAGACTTGCCCGTACCCTGTAACGGGGGACGCCTGTTTCGCCTCCTACCGTTTCCATCCAGGCCCTTGCGGTCTGGGTCATGCATTTCAAATGCCAGTCTCCGATCCCATAGGGAACAATTGCCGGAAGTCCGTCCAGCACCTCCAAATCCAATACGCCCTCGCCGGTATTTTCAATTGTCAGTGCCCTTGCCAGCGCTCCAACGCACGCATTCGGCAAAATAAAATACCGGACCTGAGCACGAACCGGGGCATCCGTTTCCCGGCACTGAAGCGTCAGGCTGTTTGCCCCAAGCAGCATCTGTTTGTCCCGCGCATTCACAAACAGCTCCGACACACGCCCATGGCATTTCAGGAAAGTACGGAAACCCTTTGTCTGGACATCCTGCCATGCCGTGTGCGCCGGTCGGAATTCCATGATCGGGTGATCCTTATCCCGCGTGCCAAAGCTCGCAACGCCTTGCCCCCGATTTACGAAAAAGCACCATGCGGGGATACCATTCTCCCCCGCAATTCCTGGTAAAAAATCGGCAAACGCCGGTTGACTGTCATAGTTTTTTATGATATCGATCATTGTACTTTTCTCCCGAGCCAAGCTTCCACAATATGTATTTTCTCTTTGTCCAGTGCTTCCATTTCAGAAGGCAGGATACGTCCATCCGCTATTGGCATATTGTCCAGCTCTGCCTTCACAATTGTATATTCGGAAGGCTCCAGGCGTTCCAACAATGTGTATACAATCTTGAATGCCTTTCCGCCAAACTTCAAAATAATGCTGGTTCGATTCCGCACATCAAACTGTTCCGGCAGCAGCTGAGGCCGCAGATACAGCGCTCCATTTTCCCCGCGGACGCCAAACATTTCCTGCACCACGCACAGCATCATCCAGGCTGCGG
>Ga0129316_1000418_pt1 | contig 24582 bp, 25 predicted proteins | sample Cm1ome_2_FD_94429 | JGI IMG/M metagenome (GOLD analysis project Ga0129316, IMG submission 94429) | Eastern black-and-white colobus group fecal microbial communities from Wisconsin, USA - Cm1022B metagenome | ecosystem: Host-associated > Mammals > Digestive system > Large intestine > Fecal...
AATTGCAGCTAATATATAACCTATTCTTATTTTTCTTAATTTTCTTAATTTCTTCATTTTAACACCTCTAACTATTCAATTATACTATAATGACTATAAAAAAACAATAATCAATAAAAATTGATTAAGCTACTTTATTGATTAATGTTTTTTGATTACTATTTACTTTATTTGATATTAATGTGTTATCTGCTTCTAATGCTCTTTGCTTTCCGTCGGCATGTACTGAAGCATCTCCTAATATAGCTGAATTTAAAACTTCTATATTATCAACTGGAGTTACAGTAACTTCTGCAGTAGGTACTACTTCTGAAACTACTGGAGTTTCTACAATTGGTGTTTCTATAGCAGGAGTTTCTACTACTGGAGCAGTTTCTACTACTGGAGCAGTTTCTACTGCTTCTGGAACCACTGGTGCAGGAATAGTTGTTGGAACTGGTATTTCAGCAACTGGTTCTACTGGTGTAACTTCAGGTGTTACAGTAACTTCTGCAGTAGGTACTACTTCTGCGACTACTGGAGTTTCTACAGTTGGTGTTTCTATAGCAGGAGTTTCTACTACAGGAGCAGTTTCTACTGCTTCTGGAACTACAGGTTCATTTGCTTCTACTGGTTCAACTGATTTTAATAATTCATCCATTCCTATTATTGATTCTTCAACTTTTGGTTCTTCTGCTTTAACTTCTGGAGTTTCAATTACTTCTTGAGGTAATTCCATAGTTTGTTCTATCACTGGAGTTAATTCTTCAGTTTCTATAACCTTTTCTTCTGGAGTTTCAATTACAGGAGTTTCTACAGTAGGTTCTTCTGCTTTAGTTTCTTCAACTACAGGTGTTTCTATAACTGAAGCAGTTTCCATAACTGGTGTTTCTATAGCAGGAGTTTCAACTTCATTTTCTTTTACTTCTTCTTTTACTGGTTCTACAGTTTCAGCTACTATATTATTTTCAAGGGGTTTTTCTTCATTAGTTAATGAATTTTTTAATTCAGATATTAATTTAATAATATCATCTAATTTATCACTTTGTTTCTTTTCTTCTTCTAATAATTCTTTATTAACATTAGGCACATTGTTAACATTGAAATTAGGATTACTGAATTCGTTTGTTTTATCGTTATTCATATTACATACCTCCTTGTTCTAACTGTACTACTGCAGCTTTAACTTTTTCCCATTCATTATTGTCAGAAATTGTATCAAAATAATACTCTCCATTTTCTACTCTTATTCTTGATACATAATCTTTTATTTTATTATTTTCTCCCTTTTGATTAAATGTATATACAACATAATCTTGATTAAGATCTTTTAGCTTAAAAACTGTTACTATATCTGCTACTACTCTTTGTCCATTTGAATTTGTAATAGTTACCTTTTTATTCATATACAGATACCTCCTTATTCTAATAAAAATTATATCATTTATTTACTATTTATACAATTAATTTTATTAAAAAAATTAAAAAAAATAACGATTACTCGTTATTTTTTATTAGTCTTTTTTGTAGTCTTTTTTGTAGTTTTAGAAACTTTCTTAACTTCTTTAGTTTCTTTTTTTTCTTCTTTTACTACTTTAACTTCTTTTTTTTCAACAGTTTTATTCCTTTTTGTAAGAACAATTACGAATGCTAATATAACAAAAATAGCAATCATAAATATTATAGTATTCGAATTAAATCCATTTAATAATATAGCCATAACTAATATATCAGCTATTAATAATACTAAGAAGAATTTAATTATATATTTTATCCAATCTTTGAATCTTGTTTCTGTAAAATATAATGCAAATAAAACTATAATACTTGTTGGAGATATTAGTAAGAATAAACTATAAACTGTTTGGAATGCAATAGCAAACACGCTTTCATAACCTGTTGCTGTTGTACTCATTATAGCATTTAGAGTGAATTGTGTAGCATAACCATAATCTGGATACATAACAGATGCTAGTATACCACAAGTTGAACTTGAGAATAAATCAATTGTTTTTCCTGTTAATCCCATAGCTAAAGTATAGAATATTCCTGAAGAATAAATATTTACTAATACTAAATATGCAAGAATTACCATTATTGCATATGGGAATGATCTCTTTAATCCATCAGCAACACAATCTAAGAATTCATTAATTTTAACTCTATAGATTAAAGCTAATACTACAGAAACAAATAATATTAAAACTGCAGCATTATATAATTGCCATGAACCAAATGCAACTACTGTTGTACCAATAACTGCATCAAAAATAGATACATTAGAAATTTTTGCATCTCTTAATGTAGCTAAGAAATCTTCAAATCCTGTAAATCCAAAATATCCATTCCAATTTACAAATCCTAATACTAATAAAACAAATATTAAGATAAATGAAATATAAATTGGTAACATTTTTTTCTTAGTAGATCTTCTAACTTCTCCACTATTAACTGGTTTTTTATTAAATACTAATACAAATGCAACCATAGCTACTAAACCAACTAATGCTAAAGTAATTTTAGGTACTACATTATCTTTAGTAGTTAAACTTAAATATTGGTTTAAATAGTAAGTATACATTGAACCAGTAGATCCAATTATCATTGAACCAATTGTAATAAATATTGCAGTTAATTTATTAAATCCTAATCTTCTAAATACTGAAATTAAGAATGGTGCAAATACAAGCATTGGTAAACTTGAACCAGTGAATAATGAAACTGCACCTAATACAAATATTGTAATAACAACAAATAAAGCTTTATTTGTATCAAAAATTGATGCTGTATTATCAATAAGTGTTTCATATCTATCTGTTTTCTTTAAAACAGCATAGAATATACCAATTACAAATACATAAGCTAATACTGTTAATGATGCATTAACTGCAGTAACACCATTAATAAATGCATCAGCAAATGTAACTGGCATAATTGTTCCTTTTTCTACTCCAGAATAACCCATAATAGTTCCAGGAACGAAATAACTTAATACCATTGCTAATAAAATAACAATAGCTAATACTTTAAAAATATTATATTTTTTCATATTATTATTTTCCTCCTTCTAATATTTTTAAATTAAAAATGATTTACTCTTATACTCACCTCTAATCTCCTATATAGCATTATAACACAAATGTAAACAAAAAAAAATATGCTTTTTGCATATTTTATTTGTTAGGTTTCATAGTTGGGAATAAAATTACATCTCTTACTGATGCTTGATCAAATGCTATCATCATTAATCTATCTATTCCAAATCCAAGACCACTTATAGGTGGCATACCTTGTTCCATAGCAAGAAGATAATCTTCATCTAAATCCATAGTTTCATCATCTCCAGCTTCTTTAGCTCTTAATTGATCTTCAAAAGTACTTCTTTGAATAGCTGGATTAACAAGTTCTGAATATGCATTACATATTTCTGATCCACATACTACAACTTGGAAACAATCAACTATATTCTTATCATCATCATTTCTTCTAGCAAGTGGTTTTAACATGGCAGGATAATTATACATAACAACTGGTCCAATTATATTTGCTCTTAATAATTTTTTATATAAGAAATCTGTTAAAGCTGATATTGATTTATAATCAGCCATATCATTTAATTTAAAGAATCCTTTTTCTACTACTTTTTCTTTATAAGCATCTATATCAGTTTCTTCTAAGAAATCAAAGCCTAATATTTCTCTCATTTTTTCTACATAATTAATTCTTTCAAAAGGTTTACTAAAATCTAAAGTATTACCTTGATAATTAATAACAGCTGAACCAGTTAAATAAGTAAATGCTTCTTTTAAGAATTCTTCAAAGAATTTAATATTATCTTCATAATCCCAGTAAGCAGCATACCATTCTACTTGTGTAAATTCTGGATTATGATCAGGATCCATACCTTCATTTCTAAAGCATTTAGCTACTTCATATACTCTATCAAATCCACCAGCGATTAACTCTTTTAAATAGCATTCTGGTGCAATTCTTAAATTACAATTTAAGTCTAAAGCATTATAATGAGTAAAGAATGGTTTTGCAGTAGCTCCTGATACACTAGTTTGTATAATAGGAGTTTCAACTTCCATAAATCCATTTTTATCTAAATAATTTCTTACAAATAAATAGAATTTACTTCTACCTAAGAATACTCTTCTAGAATCTTCATTCATGATTAAATCAACATATCTTTCTCTATATTTTAATTCGATATCAGTTAATCCATGGAATTTTTCAGGAAGTGGTCTTAAAGCTTTGCCTAAGAATGTATATTCTTCAACTCTTAAAGTTTTTTCACCAGTTTGTGTTGTAAATATTTCTCCTTTAGCACCTATAAAATCTCCTGATTCTATATTCTTTTTAAAGAATTCATATTTTTCTTCACCTAATAAATCTACTTTAAATTCTAATTGGAAGTTATCTTCTATATCTTTAATTTTAACAAAAGATAATTTACCCATTTTACGAGCAAATCCTACTCTTCCACATACTTTAACATCTTTAGTACCATCTTCTAAATTTTTAGCTTCTTTAAGTGTATTAGTTCTTTCATATTTAGCTGGATATGGATTACATACCTTGCTAATTTCTTCTAATTTATTTCTTCTAATAACTTCTTGTTCACTTAATTCTCTCATAACAACACCTCAAATTTCTTAAATTATATCATAATAATTCTTTATAATCTACTAATATTTTTATTAATTCTTCCTTGCTTTCACATTTAAATATCAAAGGTTTAATCTCCTTTGCACCTTTTAAACCTTTAATATAATAACTAGACATAGTTCTCATTTCTAAAACCGCAGTCTTTTCAGGTTTAATATCTAATAAATAATTAAAATGTTTTAAAGTTAAATCTATCTTCTCTTTAGGAGATAAATCTGGTAATACTTTACCATTTTCTAAATATTCTATTACTTGTTTAAATAGATATGGATTTGTAAGAGATGCTCTACCTATCATAATAGCATCACAACCTGTTTCATCTATCATTCTTTTTGCATCTTCAGGAGATTTAATATCCCCATTACCTATAACAGGTATACTAACATTTTCTTTAACTTGTTTAATAATATTCCAGTCAGCAGTTCCTTCATATCCTTGTGCTCTTGTTCTTGGATGAACTGTAATTGCACTAGCACCAGCTTCTTCTATTATTTTAGCAACTTCTACTGCATTAATACTATTACTATCCCATCCACTTCTTATTTTAACTGTTACTGGGCAAGGAACAGAAGCTACTACTGCTTCTACTATTTCTTTTATTTTTTCTGGATGTTTAAGTAATCCTGCTCCTGCTTGAGATCTAACAGCAACTTTAGGAACAGGACAACCCATATTTATATCAATTATATCTGGTTTCATTAATTCATATACTTTTTTAGCAGCAATTACAAAACTTTCTTTATCACTACCAAATATTTGTTGTGATATAGGTCTTTCAAAGTCAGTCATATAAAGCATCTTTTTAGTTTTTTCACTATCATACATTAATGCTTTATCAGAAACCATTTCTGCTTCAACAAGACCTACTCCAAATTCTTTTACTATTCTTCTAAATGCACTATTACATACTCCAGCCATAGGTGCTAGTACTACATTATTTTTTAATTTTACATTTCCTATTTTAAACATAATTATCCTATTCTATTGAAGATATAAAAGATTCTACTGAATTACCTTGATTCATTCTTACTCTTGGTAAAGTTAATGGATCTGCTCCTACAGTTACTTTACCATAATCAACAGTAAATCCTAATGCAAAACCAGCTTCTTCAACAATAGCTCTAGAATGTTCATTATTATCTCCTGTAGGATATGCAAGTGCATCACTATTACCAATCATTTCAGCAGATGTCTTTAAATCATTAACACCTGTTGCATGGTCTACACATAATATTTTTGCTCCATGTTGTTGTCCTGAACATCCACCTTCATGCATCTCATGAGTATGACTCATAAAATATACATAACCAGTATTAGTCATTTCTTTTTGTAAATCATCATTTGGATTAGTCCAACTAGTAACAATAAACATTGTAATAGGAACTTTGTATTGAACAGCTAATGGATATGCAATTGAATAATTATCAGCATGTCCATCATCCATTGTAATAACTAATGACTTACTAGGTAATACTAAATTACCATCAACATATTTTCTTATTTCTTTCATATTTGGGAAATAATAATTATTTTCAGATAAATATTTTAATTCTTGTTCAAATAAACTCTTTTGATAATAATTTGAATCAGGTCCTGATTCACCTATAGTATCATCAAAGAAATAATGGAACATAAAAACAGGTATACCATCTGTATCTGGTTCAGTTACATCAATAACATGTACTATTCTTTCAGCTTTACTAGTTTTCTTCTTAGAATTAGTAACAGAATAAATAACTTTATAATCACCAGCTTTATTAATATCTATTTTATTATCTATTTTAATCTTATCAGTTAAATCACCATCATATTCATCAGTAGCAACAGCTCCATATTCCTCATATATACCATTAACTACTCTAGTATCTTCTACTCTTCCTAAAAGCTTAATCTCAGGTGCTGAATATTTATTATCATCTTTTAAAACTTTTTTAGTTTCAACCTTTTTATTATCTTTTTTATCAGGTTTAGTTACTATTTTATACATTAATGTGCCTACAACTATCATTAAAAATACAATAGCAACTAAAACAATAACATTTTTAAATTTTATTCTTTTCATTTTTACACTCCTTATGGATTAATTCTACTTGGTCCTCTAAAGATAAACATTGTTTCTTTTAAACTTGGTAAATTTAATAGAAGCATAGTTAATCTATCTACACCTATCGCAAATCCACCATGTGGAGGACAACCATATTTAAAGAAATCTAAATAGAATTCTACGTCTTTACCTAAACCTTTTTCTTCTGCTTGTGCCTTAATAACATCATATCTATGTTCTCTTTGAGAACCACTAGTTATTTCAGTACCTCTCCATATTAAATCATATCCTTGTGGAATATCATCTTTTCTCATATGATAGAATGGTCTTTTAGTCTTAGAATAATCTGTTATAAAGATAAATTCATGACCATATTTTTCAATAGCAAATCTACTAGTTAACTTTTCAGTTTCTGCATTCATATCACCTATATCTTCAGTAGGTATTTCATAATTATATCTATCATGCAATTCTTTATATAAATCTTCTAATTTAATTCTTGGGAATGGTTTAGTAGGAATAATAACTTCAGTATCAAAATAATCATTAATTTCATTTTCATATTTTTCTTTTACTTTAGTTAATCCAGCAATTATTAAATCTTCTTCTAAATCCATTACATCTTCATAAGAATCAATATAAGCAAATTCAACATCGAATGATGTATATTCAGTAGCATGTCTATAAGTATTAGAATTTTCTGCTCTAAAACATGGAGCAAGTTCAAATACTCTTTCTAGTCCAGTAGAAATAGCCATTTGTTTATAAAATTGTGGGCTTTGAGCAAGATATGCTTTTCTATCAAAATAATTAACTTCAAATACTTCTGATCCTGATTCAGATGCAGTACCTATTAATTTAGGTGTATGTATTTCTGTAAAATCACTATTAATTAAATATTCTCTCATACCTTCAACCATAGTACTTTGAATCTTTAACATTAATTGATTTTTTTCTGTTCTTAAATCTATCCATCTATAATCAAGTCTAGTATCTAAATTAGCATCTGCTTCAAGTGGAGATGCCTCTGCTTTTGAAAGTATACTAATATCAGTAGGAATAAACTCTTTTCCACCTTGTTTAACATATTCAGAAAGTTTCATAACACCAGTAGCTTCCATAATAGATCCACTTAAAACACCTTCTAACTTTTTACACATTTCTTCATTGTTTTCTTTTTCAATAGAAACTTGAATAGATCCACTTCTATCTTCTAAAATAATGAAAAACATATATTTAGTATCTCTAATTTTATTAATATGTCCTCTAATTATAGATTCTTTTTCTTCTTCTAATTCTTTAATCAACGTTCTTTTCATTTTTATGCTCCTTCTTATAATATCTACATATATTTTTTAATTTACAATTTTCACACTCTGGTTTAATTGCCTTACATTTATATCTTCCAAATAATACTAATTGTAAATGTCTTTTATTCCAATTTTCTTTTTTAAAAGATTTTCTTAATTTCATTTCAGTATCATATACTGAATCATTTAAAGAACTAATATATAATCTTTTACTAACTCTTGATACATGAGTATCTACTGCGATAGCTGGTTCAATATTTAATTCACTTAAAAATACATTAACAGTTTTTCTACCTATACCAGGTAAACTTTCTAAAGATGATCTATCTTTAGGAACTACTCCATTATATTTATCAATAAGAGTACTAGATATTTCTTTTATATATTCTGCTTTTTTATTATAATTACCTAAAGAAAATATAATTCTTTTAATATCATCTATATTTGCCTTAGATAAATCTTCTAAAGAGTTATATTTTGAATATAACTCTTTTGTGACTATATTTACTCTTTTATCTGTTGTTTGCGCAGATAACATAATATTTATTAATAATTCATATTCATTAGAATAATTTAATTCACATTTAGGATTACTATATAATTCATCTAAATAATCTTCTATTAATTTAATATCTTTCATTAAATATTAACATCTAAATAATCAATTAGATTATCTCTTTCTATTTTTACTTCTTCTTTAGTTAAATTATCTCTTACAGTTAATGTTTCATTTTTAACTTCATCCTCACCAATAATAATAACAAATTTACTATTATATCTATCTGCTTCTTTAAATTTAGCAGGCATCTTTTTATTAGTAAAGTCCATATCTACTTTAAATGCATTATCTCTTAAGAATGACATTAATTCTAATGCATATTTATTTTCATTTTCTGAAACTGGTAATAAATATACATCTAAACCATCATCGTCTATTATTCTTATATCTTCTTCATCTAAAATTTGAATTACTCTATTTACTCCAATTGCAAAACCAACAGCAGGAAGTTCAGGTCCACCTAGTATAGAAGTTAATTTATCATATCTTCCTCCTCCACCAAGTGCAGAGCTTTCTTTAAATACTATTTCAAATACTGTATCGTTATAATAGTCTAATCCTCTTACTAAACTATCATCAATAACATATTCAATACCTAATGTTTTTAATCCATTTAAAACATTATTAAAATATTCTTTAGATTCATCAGATAAATAATCACTAATCTTAGGTGAATTTTTAATACAATCTTTATCGCCATCTACTTTACAATCTAATATTCTTAAAGTATTCTTTTCAAATCTAGCTTTACAATCATCACATAAATCATCAATATATGGTTTAAAGTATTCTCTTAAAGCTTCCATATATTTATTTCTATCTTCTGCTTTACCTATAGAATTAATTTTAACTTTTATATCAGATAATCCTAATCTTTCATAAAATTTAACCATAAATGAAATAGCATTAACATCTTGCATATAAGATGTATCACCAAATATTTCTACACCTGCTTGATAGAATTCTCTTAATCTTCCTGATTGAGGTCTTTCATATCTAAACATAGGTCCATAATAACATAATTTTAATGGTAAAGTAGTATATAACTTATTTTCAGTGATTGCTCTTACTACACCAGCAGTACCTTCTGGTCTTAAAGTTATATCTCTATCTCCTCTATCCTTAAAATCATATGTTTCTTTTGTAACAATATCAGTTCCTTCACCTACACCTCTATGAAATACTTCACTAGCTTCAAACATAGGTGTTTCAATATAACCAATATTATATTCATCACATAAGTCATCAAATATTCTTTTTATATAATTAAATTTTTTATATAGATCTCCATATATATCTATAGTTCCTTTTGGTTTTTGCATACAAATCACTCCTAAGAGTAATTATAACATAAAAAAAGTAATTATTTTATAATAATTACCTTATTTTACTTAGAATTATCATTGTTTTTATTATTTTTTAATCCTAATTTTTTGATATTAGAAAAATTCTTTTCATTTTCGCCTTCTATATCTAATAAAACTTCTTTTAAATTTTCTATATTTAGTTTATCAAATTGTACTAGTTCAACACCACATTTATTAAACATATACATAGTTGCGAATCTACCTTCAGAATCTAGTCTATTATCATGTAAATATACTACTCTTTTAACACCTGCTTGAATTAAATTCTTAGCACAATTTGGACATGGTAAAAATGTTACATATAATGTTGAATTTCTAAAATCTCCTACATTTACACCATCATTATTAAATAAAGCATTCATTTCAGCATGTACTACATAAGTATATTTATTATATTTAATATCTTTTGGTTTATCATATGGAAATTCTTCATCTTTCCATCCATTAGGTGTTCCATTATAACCAACAGATATTATTCTTCCTCTTTCATTAATAAAACATGCTCCTACTTGAGTAGATGGATCTTTACTTCTTAGTGCCCATACCATTGCTGTTAACATTCCTGCACTATCATTTTCTATATATTGTCCATCATCTCTTTTATTACCTAAATATTCTTTTGGTATTTCAAAGTTATTATTTTCCATTTTTTACGCCTTTCTTCTTAGATGCTTATACTTTTTCACTACTTCAATATCAGCAGGTAACCAATCTAAATGATCTAAATCCTCTCTATCAAGCCATACCATATTATCATGTTCGAATTCATCTTCATTATGTTTAACAAATTCTACTTCATTTTTTAAATTACAAATGTAAGTATGCATAATTAAATGATAATTTGGATAATCACATCTAACTGTTGTTAAATAATCAATAATATTAATATCAGCATTTAATTCTTCTTTTATTTCTCTTTTAAGTGCCTTTTCTTCAAATTCACCCTTATCTATTTTTCCACCTGGGAATTCCCATTTACCTTTGAATTCTCCATATCCTCTTTGAGTTGCTAAAATACTCCCATTTTTTTCAATTAATGCTGCTACAACTTCTAATTTCTTCATACTACATATCTCCCTTTATTGTTTCATAATTTAATTATAAAGCTAACTTGATATATTGAAAAGTGAATAGTTAGCATACCAATTATTCCTATTAGGAATACATTATAAACCTAATCTTTTTTTAATAATTTTCTTTCTGATTTTAGTACTTTCATGAATATCACTAAGTGATTCTTTTTCAGAATCCATCCTTAATTTTAAATCATTTAATACTCTATCAGTTATTTCTTTTATTTCTTCATCATTTATTTCATATAGATCAAAATCTACTTCTGGATACATAGTCTTATATACTCTTTCAGCCATTGCATCCAATGTAATAAATTGTTTATGATAATAATCACTACGTTTATTAAAAGGTACTACAAAATCAGTATAAAACGATATTTCACATCTTAATCTTGCAGTATATTCTAACGCAAGTAATTTTTCTTTATCACTAATAAAATCAAATCTATCGATTTTATTAGCAATATTTAAAACCTTTCTTTCTGTTAATGGGTTAATTGAATATTCTGTTTTAGTCATATCAACAATACCCATTATTTCTTCATTTGTAAATGTACTTTTATTATTCATAAAAACCTCCTTTTATATCTGAAAAACGCTTTTCAAGAATTATTATATAAAAAAAATCGCTATGTTAAAAGCGATTATTATTCACCGTTGGTATTCCTTGGAGGAATATCTATTTAATCTCAAGATTTATATAATCTTCTATAAATCTTTTAGGTGCATTAGTTAAAAATTTCTTATTAAAAGCTAGTACTATATCTATTGTAGGTAACTTTTCTTTTATATCTAAAACTTTATAATTATCTTTAGCTATATCAGATATTATATAACCTATTCCTAAATCATTATCCACAGCATTTAAAATAGTTTCACTAGTATGTATATTAACTATCTTTTGTGGTCTAACATCATTTTTTAAGAATAATTCATCTAAAGTATCTCTATTTATTTTTCCAGGGACAGGAAGTACTAAAGGATAATCTTCTAAATCTTTAATAGACTTAATATTCTTATATTTGTCATATTTATCTTTATTGCATATAAATCCATAACTAACAGTAGATAATTTAGTTATTTCTAAATCCATATTATTAGTATTAATTGGCGCGGTATCAATAATAAAATCTACAATATGTTTATCCATAGAACTAAGAAGTTCTCTAGTTGATCCACTCATGATAGTAATATCTATATTAGGATATTTATTATGAAAATCTATAATCTTATCTAGAAAGAAAAATGATGCGATATGAGATGGTAAACCTATATTTAATTTTCCTCTTTCTAAATTTTCTGATTCAAGCATTAATCTTTCTGCGGTTAATAAATTACCATAAGATTTTTCTACATAAAATAGTAATTCTCTTCCTCTTTCAGTTAATTCTATACCACTTGAATTTCTATAAAATAATTGAGTCTCTAGTTCTTCTTCTAATTTTTTAATAGATTTACTAATCGCAGATTGAGTAGTATATGTAAATTCTGCAGTTTTAGAAAAAGATCCATATTTTGCTACTTCATAGAATACCTTGTATAGGTTTAAATTAATATTATTTTTAAGCATATACATCACCTAGAAATTATTATATAAAAAAAGTAATTATTTTACAATAATTACTTATCACAATGATCATTATCCACTATACTAGAAATAATATCACTAGTCTTCTTAGAAAATAATCTAATTTCATTTTCTAAAGATAAATATTCTTTAACTCCATCTATTAAAAATAATTTTTTTCTTAGTTCAATTATTTCTTCATTAGTTGGTTTTTCTTTAGAATTAAATTGATTCATTAAAGAATTATATTCTTTATTATTTTTAATTTGTATTTCTAATTCTTTAAATCTTTTTATTTCATCACTATTATCTAGTTTATTAATTATATCTTTTTGTTTTTCTTCTATCATTTTATAACGTCCATAAATCCTTTTACTAAATTAATTTTGTTATTTAAATCATCTATTTTATCTTCAAATGTTAATTTATATGTTTTTTTCATATCTTCTTCCATCTTATTTATTAAAGATGGATTTCTATTTAATAATTTATACCAATAAGAATTTTCTCTTAAATATCTATGAAGATTATTATTATTTTTAATTTTATATATTAAATCTATTTTCATTAATCCTCAAACTTTTTATATATTGGCATAGGTTCATATGTATCTTTTACTTCATCTTTTGTAAATAAAGATCCTATAACAGCAAGTGCTTTAGTAATGGTATTTATATTTTTAGATACTTCATCTGGATCTAGATTTTTAATCTTATCTAATATATTAGAAACATTATCTTCTTTAGTATCAAAATAATCATTCCAAACACTATTATTTTCACCATATAATTCATACATATCATAAAACTTTTGCCATGTCATCTTATCAGTATTAACATATCTAATTAACTCTTTATGATTATTAACAAAGTTTTTAAAATCTTCCTTCATATATCTACCTCAGTAAAATATATGATAGGAAGATTAATTTTATTAACGGAAACCGCCGCCTCCGCCGCCTCCACCGAAGGAACCTCCTCCTCCGCCGCCAGAAGAGAATCCTCCTCCACCGGAACTATAAGAAGTAGCTCTTGCGACAGCAGCTGATTTAGCTGCAGCTGTTTGTATTCCTGTACGACTTAATGATCTAACAAATACTAAATCACCGTAATCAAAATTAGCTGTATTCATAGCTTCAATAACTTCAGGATATAATTTCTTGAATTGATCAGCAACTTCATCTGCCATTCCAAAGATTTGAGCAAACATTAAATATTCATCCCATAATTTAACTTCAATTGGTTGTTTTTTATTTATAGAAGTAAATTCTTTAAAGAAGTTTTTAAGACCTGCTAATTGCTCTGCTTCTTCCATCATAGCATCATCAACTAGATATCTATCACCAGATAACCATCCTGATTTAACTACTGTTGCCATACCTTCATTAACAAGCATCTTACTTTCATAATCCATAACGGAAGTAAACCAATTTAAGATTTTTGAATAGTGAGCTTTACACCAAGATGAGAATTCATCTTTTTCAAGTTTGCCATCTTTACTAGCTTCTACCATCCAACTATATAGATTATCTTCCATTTGATTACTTTTTGGTTCTTTGTTAAAGATAATATTTGTAATTTCTTTTTTCTTTTCAGTTATTCTTTCTACTCTAACATTATCATTTTTAATCCATTTAAGTAAAACTGCTCCTAAGAAATCTTCTTTCTTAACATTTAATCTATAATGATGAGCTACCCAGAATGCTCTAATAATATCTTTTTTACATGGTATTTCTCTAAAGTTAGGTATATCTTTTCTAACTTTTCTACCTGCAGGTCCAAATGAACACTTGTTATACCAATTATATTTAGCATTCTTACTAGTAAAAATAGATACTATTACAATTAATATTACTGGTCCATACGCAATTATTATTCCTAATATAATTGCAAATATTTCACCAAATTTAGATTTTTTATATTTTTTAGCACCTTTTTCTGCTTCTTCAAAGAAAGAATCAAAGTTTCTTTCTAATGGATTATTTTTATTAAATGTATCTTTAGGAAATTTAACTAATATAGTTAAATATTCATCACTATTTAATCTAGATGAATCAGTAGTCATTTCTATATATCCATCATAAACATAACATGGTGCACCTTTTTTACCATATCCCCATACATCTAATGTATCTTCATATCTAAAATCACTATATATTTTTATATATACATTACTAGGTTGAACACTAAAATCATATGGCATTAGAGTCCAATAAATCATATCTGCATCTTCTAAATTAGCAACAAATTTATTAATTTTATATTTAACTACATATTCATGATTTTCATACAACTTTGTTAAACCAAAACAAATATCTACTTCATCACCTGTTTTATATATACCAGCCTTATGTGATTTTTCATCTAATGACCAATTAATATTCCAATAATCACTTACTGTATATTCTTCTCCATCCATACTAGCAGATAAAAGTTCAATACTAGAATTACCTATATTGAAATATGGATGATAACCTTCTGTACCTTGATTAACATATGCATCCCATGTTTCAGTAACAGTAGCATTACCATCTTTATCTACATAGATATCCATACTTATATTAGATATACTATTAGCATGAACTTTAAAAGGTATAAACAAGAATAGAAATAAAGCAATTATTAATCTTTTAAAGTATTTCATATTTCCTCCTTAATCTAAAAAAGGATTACTAAGTAATCCTATAAATTAAAATTCAACTTTAACATTTTTTCTATCTTCTTCAGATGCTTCGAAGAATTTTTCTTTTTCAAAATGGAATAATCCAGCAACTATATTACTTGGAACCATTTCAACTTTATTGTTATAAGAAAGAACAGAATCATTATAGAATTGTCTAGCATAACTAATTTTTTCTTCAACATCTTTTAATTGTGCTTGTAAATCTAAGAAATTTTCGTTAGCTTTTAAATCTGGATAACTTTCTGCTAAAGCAAATAATTTATTTAATGCAGAAGTCATTTCTTTATTAGCATTATCCTTTTCTTCAACAGTATTTGCAGCTAAATAAGTATTTCTAGCTTTAACAACATCTTCTAATGTTCCTTTTTCATGTTTAGCATAACCTTTAACAGTTTCTACTAAGTTAGGAATTAAATCCGCTCTTTTCTTTAATTGAACATCAATTTGACTAAATTGATTTCTAACTTTGTTTCTTAATACTACTAATACATTATAATTAGTAACAATGAAACCAATAATTAATAATACTATAGCTCCCACTATAATTAATGCAATCATCATTTTTACACCTCTAAAACCTTTCATATATAATTATATATAATTATATTCTTTTTTTCAATATAAATTACATTATGATGTAAACATTTCTATTCAGCAATATATACACCTTTTTTATTTCTAATAAGATTTCTTTCTATTATTATAATATTACCTTCTAACTTATTATAATAAATTTCTTCTAATCTTCTAGTATTAATCTTCTTAATAACTTCACCTTTTTTATTTAATATAATAATATTTCTATCATTAGATAATATTATTTCTTTTTTATTAATTTCTTCATTAACAATTTTATATTTCTTAATATTATATTTTTTTCTTTCATTAGTTTTTAAATTATAAAATACTAAATTATTATCCTCTAAAGATATGATAGTTTCATCTATATATTCTAAATAACCTCTAGATGTATATTTATCTTTTAAATCTTTACTAACTATATGATTAGTTTTACCTTTTTTAAATTTAAAATAATTCTTTTTATTAATAGTTATATATTCACCATCATAATAATCTTTATCATCATATAAAGTTATTTCTTTATTAATATTTCCAAATACTATTTCGCTATCTAATAATAGTATTTGCTTATCACTATTTAATACTAATATATCTTCATTATCATATAAGAAGTAATAACCATTTCTTTTAATAGTTTTATATCCATTATTAAACATAATAATATCTTCTATATTCTTTCCAGAATATATTATCTTATTAATATTTAAATCATAAATATAATTATCACTACCTACTTTAATATTAATATAATTTTTACTAATAATTTTATAATCTATTTTTTTAGATTTAACTATTTTATGAAATTTATTTTTTTCTATATCTAATAAACCTAAATACTTATCTTTAATTATTAACACTTTATTTTCTGCGACAATATTCTTTATATCAATCTTATAGTCTTTTACTTTATCAGTATTAATTTTAACTTCTTTTCTAAGCCCACCTGTGACTATTTTATATAATTTATTACTACCCACAACATAAATATTATCTTCATATTCAAAATATTTATCAAATGGATCACCAATAATCTTATTTAGAAGTGGGAAGAAACAATAATATTTATTATCTTTTTTAACTATAAAATAATCTATTTCATTATTATTTTGTTTTTCTTTTATTATTTCATATCCCTTTAATAATACTTTACCTTTTTTATCTACAAAATAATTATCTATTAAGAAATATTCTTCATTATAATAATCTTTTATATTTAATACATCACTATAAATTAATTCATTATTATAATTAATGATATTACCATCTACATATATTAAATAATCACTAATAGAATAAATATTATTTCCTTTATTTATTTCTTCATATAAATCATTATATAAATGATATTCATCATCTTTAGTAATAAAATATTTTTTAGATACAGTAACTATATTTAATAGATTCTTATTTTCAAAACCATATAATTTATTTCCATTTAAATCAAATACAGTATATTCATAATTATTACCTTTATTAAAGGCATATATATAATTATTACCTAAATATACTACTTCATCATATCTTTCGTTAATTATATTTTTAACAATAGATACTTTATTAGAATGATTATTTCTAGTTATATTTCCATATAGTAAAAACGATACTACTAAAACAACTACAAAAATAATTGCCACAACTAATTTTTTAATAGTGCTTTTTCTCATAATAATCATTCCCTTCCTTAATTAGTATTTATATTTATCGTTTGTCCAAATATCGCTTGGCTTTATTCCTAATACAATACCTCTTTTTCTTTTTTCATCAAAATTAAAAGCTTCAACTATATCATCATATGTTTCTAAAGTAAAGAAAAATTCTTCAAATAGTACTCCATCAAAATTGATTTCTTTTTTAGTATCTAAATATACATCTAAGTTAATGGATAAAGGCGTTTCTTCCATTTTAACAATTTTTGATTCACCTTCTGGAGATACTAATTTTACATGATAACTATCAGCTTTATGCATCATTAATGGAGTATGCATATATTTCTTAGCTTTTTTAGGAATAAATTCATCAGACAAAGCATCATTTTTTAGTATTTGTTCTAATTCTTTTGCTTCTTCTTCTGTTATAGTATATACAGCATAATCATGATCAGTATAAGCTCCTTCATCGATTAATGAATAAGCCGAAATATCCTCTTCAACTAATCCCATTGCATTATCAATTCCATATATATTTTGCTTATGTTTTTTCCTTTCATCAGTTGGTAATTCTTTTGTATTTTCTTCAAAATCCTCTTCTAATTTTCTAAATTTCTCAATAGTTTTTTTGAATTTTTCTTTTAAGTTAGCCCATTTTGGCGCAGCTGAAACTACAATTTCATCTATTTCTTTATTTCTATCATCTCTATATTTTTCAGCATCTTCCAATTTCTCAAATACATTTTTTGTACATAAATAATTTGTATATTTTATATTTTCATAATCAAGATAATCATCCATATCATATTTAGGTTCTGTCATTTGAAATATATGTGGAAATGTTGTCCCATAAGTTGGAACTACTTTATATTCTTTACTAACTTTTCCTTCCCTAAAATACTTTGTTTCTTCTCCCACTACATAACATTTAATTACTAGATAACAAATAATTCCTCTATCTTGTCCTTCATCACTTTGCCATCTTCCATTTTCTGATAATGGTAATGCTACATATCTAATTGGATAATTATTTTTCATATTAAAACCTCCCTTTCACTAATTAATATGCATCAATTTAATAGTAACATAAATTGTTAATGCTATAACAATAATTAACGCTAAATATATGTATATTTTTTTATTTTCTTTCATATTAAAATTCTATATCTAATCCAATTGGTGCATGATCACTACCAGTTACATCATCATAGATATATGCTCCTTTAACATTTTTAATTATATTTTTAGATACTACAAAATAGTCTATTCTCCAACCTACATTATTTTCTCTTGCATGACCCATATAGCTCCACCAAGAATATTTCTTTTCATCTTTATGAAAATATCTAAATGTATCAATAAATCCTGCATCAAGTAGTTCACTAAATTTACCTCTTTCTTCATAAGTAAATCCTGCATTACCGATATTAGCTTTTGCATTTCTAATATCTATTTCTTCATGGGCAACATTTAAATCACCACATACTACTACTGGTTTAGTTAATTCTAATTTTTTTAAATATTTTCTAAATTCATCTTCCCAAACCATTCTATAATCTAATCTACTTAAATCTCTTTTAACATTTGGTACATATACATTTACTAAATAAAAATTATTATATTCTAATGTAATAATTCTACCTTCATGATCATGTTCTTCTATACCCATACCATAAGTAACATTAATAGGTTTTACTCTAGTATATACAAGTGTACCAGAATAACCTTTCTTTTCTGCTGGATAAAGATACATTTCATATCCATCTTTACTAAAATTAAATTGATCTAATGTAACTTTTGATTCTTGAATACAAAATACATCAGCATCTATATTATCAAAAAATTCTTCAAATCCTTTTTTTAAAACTGCTCTAAATCCTGCGACATTCCATGAAATTAATTTCATATTTTACCTCTCTTATACCTTATATATTTTATCATATTAATTAAATGGTTTAAACCTTTTAGCAAAAAATTCTGCTTCTTTAATACCATCTAATGCTGATGTTGTTATTCCACCTGAATAACCTGCTCCTTCACCTACTGGATATATTCCTTTTATATTAGATTCACCATTTTCATCTCTAAGTATTGTAAGTGGACTTGATGTTCTAGATTCTACACCAAGTATAATAGCATTTTCATCAAAAGATTTAATTTGTTTTTTAAAATTAGGCATAGCTTCTTTAATAGAATTAGTAATATAATCTGGTAATAATTCATTTAAATCTTTTTCTATATAACTACCTTTAATACCATTACATTCTACTTTAGATACTTTTTTATTAACAAAATCTTCATACTTTTGAACTGGTATATTTCCTTCACCAAGATTATATGCTTTTCTTTCTAAATCTTCTTGAAACTTTAATCCATCAAATAATCCTTCTCCATAGTCTAAACTATTTACGGTAACGACTAATGCTGAATTTGAAAAGCCACTATCTCTTTTATAATTACTCATACCATTAATTGATAATAATCCCTTTTCACTAGATGCATTAATAACATAACCTCCTGGGCACATACAAAATGAATATACACCTCTACCATCACTTGTGTTATATGTTAATTTATAACTAGCAGGTTCAAGTAATTTATAATTATCTTTATATAAATCTTTACTTATTTGTTTTTCTTCATGAATAATTCTAACACCTACTGCGAATGGTTTAGATTTCATTTCTACCTTATTATCATTTAACATATAATATGTATCTCTTGCGCTATGACCTATTGCTAAAAATAAATTATCAGTTTCTATTTCTTCATTATTATTAACAATAATCTTTTCTAGTTTATTTTCATTTATTATTATATTAGTTAGACATGTATTATATCTAAATTCTCCACCATAACTAATTATTTTATTTCTTAAATTAATAACAACTTCTCTTAGTTTATCTGTACCTATATGTGGTTTATTTTCATACATTATTTCTGTTGGTGCACCTGCTTCTACAAATATTTTAAACACTTCTCTAATTCTATTAAATTTATCTTTAACTAAAGTATTTAACTTACCATCAGAAAAAGTACCTGCACCACCTTCACCAAATATAGGATTAGAGTTTTCATTTAATTTGTTTGTTTTCCAAAAATCACTAACAGTTTTTACTCTATCTTCTATTTTTTCTCCTCTTTCAATTATTATAGGTTTATATCCATATTTTGCTAAAAAATACCCTAAGAATAATCCTGCAGGTCCTGCTCCTACTATAACAGGTCTATTTATTAATTCTTCTTTTCCACTTATTTCAAATATATATTCTTCATTAGGAGTTTTAATAATATTTTTATTATTTTTTAATACTTTTTCTTCATCATCTACATCTATATCAAAAGTATATACATACATTAATTCTTTTCTAGCATCTATAGATTTTTTTACAATACTAAAAGAGTTAATCTTACTATGAATTAACTTTTCTATTTTATTTTTGATATGTTCATCATTATTATCTAAAATATTAATTTTAACATCTCTTATTCTAAGCATAACTCTTTTACCTTTTCACTTGCGATTAATGCAGATAAAATCGCAAATGAAATATTATATCCACCGCAATCACCATCTACATCTAATAGTTCTCCCTCTAAGAATAAATTTGGAATAATTTTTGATTCAAATGTTTCAATATTAATTTCATTAACATCTATTCCACCCATAGTTACTTGTGAATTATCAAATGATTTAGTACCAAATACTTCTAGTTTAAAACTAGTTAATTGATCAATTAAATTATTCAATTCATTATCACTTAATTCACTTTTTAATTTATTTTTATCAATACCACATAATTTTAAAATTACTTCAGCGATTTTTTCATTAACAATCCTTTTTAATACTTCATATATTTTATTATCCTTAAGATTTAATATATAATTCTTATAATCTTTAGTATATGGCATTAAATTAATTCTAATTATTGGATTATCTATTATATTTACATATCTACTTAAATTAAATACACATATACCACTAACTCCATAGCTAGTAAGTTGTAATTCACCTAGTTCTTCCTTAATTAGCTTATCACTATCGTAAATACTAACAATAGCATCTGTTCTAACTCCATCTAATTCTTTTAAATATTTATCTTCTGTTTCTATTTGTACAAGTGATGGATATAGATTAGTAACAGTATGACCTAATTTATTAAGTAATACATATGATGATCCATCAGATCCAGTTTTAGGATATGCTTTTCCGCCGCTAGAAATAATTAGAATATCTGCTTGTAAATCTTCATTTATTATAAATTTATCATCTTTCTTTTTAATATCAAACACTTCATAATCAAATCTAAATTCACAACCTAGTTTAACAGCTTCTTCATATAAAGTATCTCTTACAGTAGATGCTTTATTTGTAAATGGATAATAATATCCATTTTTCATTTTAGTTTCTACACCTAATGATCTAATAAAAGTAAATACTTTTAATTTGTTCTCTAAAGTAATTATCTTTCCAATATCATTATTAACAACACTATGAAAATGTTCTTTAGTAAAATCATCATTTAAAAAATTACATCTACCATTACCTGTGACCAATATTTTTTTACCAGAAAAAGAATTTTTTTCTAATACTATTACTTCATTATTTTCATTTTTACAGTTAATAGCAGAAACTAATCCACTTACCCCTGCGCCAATTATTATTACTCTTTTCATAAAAAAACCTCTTAAATATATTTTATCACAAAAAAAGATGCATAGCATCTTTATAAGAAAATTAATACACAAACTACTGCGACTAATACAATTACTATTATAGACATTAATATTACATTTGCATATCCATATTGATTAGAAGTTATTAATTTTTTATTACTTTCATTTAAATCAATATTTTTAATATACATAGTTGAATATATAGATTCATTCTTTTTAATTTGTTCATCATTTAAAAATGCTTGTATATCTTTATCATTATCTACAATAAATCTAGCTTGTATTTCTTCAGAAGATAATTGATAATTTGGATCACGTAATAATTTATCTTTTGATTTTAAATATATTTCTATTGATTTCATTTGTTTATCATTAAATTCCATATTATCACCTACTTAATTATCTTTCCTAATTTTTCTTTTATTTGATCTCTAGTAAATGGTTTAGCAATATAACCATCAAATCCTTCTTCTAGATATTTTTCTTTAGCACCTTGAACAGCATCTGCGGTTAAAGCTATTACTGGAGTATTAAATCCATCTATTTTCTTTAATTCTTTTAATGTAGTTTCTCCACTCATTTCAGGCATCATAATATCTAAAAGTATTACATCATACTTATTACCTTTATTAATTTTATCTAAACAATCTTGACCACTTATAGAAGAATCTATTGTAAAGTTAAGTAATGATAATGCTCTTTCAGCAACTTTTATATTAAGCATATTATCATCTACTACTAATACTTTCATTCCTTTATAATCATCTCTAAATTTAGTTTTACTACTCTTACTTTCTTCTTTAGGTTTAGTCATTTTACTAATCTTTTGTGGTATTTGTGCAACAAATATAGAACCCTTACCAAATGTAGAGTTAACATTTATTTTTCCACCCATCATATCTAATAATTTCTTAGTAATAGCTAGACCTAATCCAGTACCTTCAATTGTAGAATTTTGTTCTTCTAATCTTTCAAATTTATTAAATAACTTGCTGATAGATTCTTTTTTAATTCCTCTACCTGAATCTTCAACACTAACAATTAATAAACATTTATCATTGTTGTTAATACATTTAACATCTAATTTAACATATCCTTTATCAGTATATTTAATTGCATTAGTTAATAAATTATTAACTATTTGTTTAACATGTACTTTATCTCCAATTAATTCATATGGTAAATCATGTGCAAAATGCACTTTAAAATCAATTGGTTTATTACCAATTCTAGTTGCATCTACTTTTGCAAGTTTTTCTATTTCTTCTTTAAAATTATAAGGAGCAGAAGTAATATCTAATTTATCACTTTCTATCTTACTAATATCAAGTATATTACCTACTATTTCAAGAAGTGTATTAGATGCATTAATTATATCTTCAGTATCTTCTCTTACTTGTTTAGGAACTTTCTTATCAAATGATGCGATATCTTCTGATAAACCTACTATCGCATTTAAAGGTGTTCTAATTTCATGTGACATACTAGATAAGAAGTCAGATTTAGCTCTATTAGCTTTTTCTGCTAAATCTTTAGCATTTTCTACTTCTTGAAGCATCTTAACATCTGGATTTTCAATTGTAAAGAACATAATTAATACTAAAAATGTATCGCAAAATGAAGATAATAACATACCTGGATTATTCTTTTGAACAACCCAAACTATTCCTCCTAAAATAATATTTATATATATAGGAATTAATTTTTTATTTACTAAGTTTTTAAAGTTAATGATTATTGTGATTGTTGATAAAATAATAACTATTAATGCACCAAAGAACACTACATTCGCAGATGGTCCATAAGAATATTTAATTAATCCTTCATTAACATAATATAATGGTAAACATATAATCACAGTTGCTAAGAAAACAAAACATAATAAAAATACTAACGTTAATTTATAAGGAACCTCTGTTAATTTCTTATAATCTTTATTTCTTATTCTAGCATATAATAGATATGCAATATAAGTGCCAAATAATATATACCATAGTGTTAATAACACACATATACCTTTACCAACTATATCTCTAAGTACATATAGATTATCTGGTAAATCTACAGCAAAATAGAATAAAACTGCAAATATAGTTATAAGTACATTTGTTATTATCATATATCCATATACCTTATTTTCAAAACTATTAATTCTAGGTTTATAGAAATAAACAAATGCTATTAATACAATAATAAATAATGATATAAAACCTACTATACAATTAGGCACGTTAACCACATCCTATTCTCTATTATTAAGAATAACATAAAAAGCAAAAAAAAGAAAGTTATTATTTTAAAATGAAGTGATAAAGTAAAAGTAGACACATAAAAAGAATGTGATCTACTTTTCTTTTGTTATAATTGAATTAAGGAGATGATTTTATGGGGAGACCTAAAGGAGGAAAAAATAAATATTGGTCAA
>Ga0129316_1000419_pt1 | contig 24576 bp, 19 predicted proteins | sample Cm1ome_2_FD_94429 | JGI IMG/M metagenome (GOLD analysis project Ga0129316, IMG submission 94429) | Eastern black-and-white colobus group fecal microbial communities from Wisconsin, USA - Cm1022B metagenome | ecosystem: Host-associated > Mammals > Digestive system > Large intestine > Fecal...
ATATACTTCCTCCTATTATTCTAAGATAATTATACTAAATATATTAAAATAAATCAATAAAAAAACTATGCCTAAGCATAGTTAATTTTTGATACTATTCTTGTGTATAAGTAATTGAAATTTGTGTAGTATTAACATTTACAGTTGCTGTTGGTAAATCAGAACCATCTTCAGCCCAATTAGTATTATCTAAGTAAGCAATTACATAGTAATGAGCATTACCACCTGCAGCAATTTCATCATTTTGAGCAACTAAAGATGATCCATTAGCATCTTTATATAAACCATAATGAATATGTCCACATACTCCTTGTGAAATAGTATCAGTTGGTGTACAAGTTACTTGTGGAGCATTGATACTAGTAATTTTAGCATCATAACTACCTGTATTACGTACATAGAAATCATATACTACTTTATCTCCTGGAGTTGTAAATGATGCTGTCCATTCAAAATCAGCAGTTTTGATATTTGCACTAGCTGTAACAGTTTCGGTAATTCCTGCTTGAATATTTGATTCAGCAATATTAGCTGTTGGTAAAGATATACCTGTAGTTCCAGGATCAGAACCATTTGATGCTGTTGTAAAGAAAATATCCCATGTTGAAGCTTGTACAGTGGCACTACCATTAATTGTTAGTGTTGAACTAAATGCAGCGAATGCTATACCTAAACTTACTACAGCAATAATTAATGCAGCTACAACTGCTACTGTAGTACCTCTTTTTCTTTCCATATTGTTTCCTCCTATTATCTTAATTTTATTATAAAAAAAACATATTGTCAATCACATATAATTAAAAAAATATAGTAATTTACACTATATTTTTTTATTTAAAATATGAACTGTTATTAATAAAACAAAAGTCGCAGATAGTGATATTAAGAAATTATTTGTATTAGTTTTATTTAAATCAGTTTGTTCTTTTTTTGCTTGTAAATAATATTCAGTACATGTCTTTTTAACAGCATCATTATATTCTTCTCTACCCTCTTCATCTGTACCTTCATATTCAAGTTTATCTATAGTACATACTTCTTTAGCATATTCATCATATGTTAAGACAGGTTGTTTATTTAAAATACTAATTCCTGTACCAAGTGCTATTATTGTAGATATAATAGCTCCTACTATTAATATACAATTTACTATTTTTAATATTGTATCTTTTTCTTTAGAAAATAACTTCATATTAATCCTCCATTATTACAAGGTAATATTTTTTCTTACCTCTTCTTATTACTATATATTTATTATATAATGAAGTTTCTTTATTTACAAGCATTTCTAAATCAGTTACTTTTTCACCGTTAAGTGAAATAGATCCATTAGTAACAAATTCTCTAGCTTCTCTTTTACTAGAAAGAATACCTGTATCTACTAGTAAATCCACTATATTCTTAGAAGTAGAATTATAAGTATCTACTCCACTCATAGCATCTACTAATTCTTCTTCAGATAAAGATTTAATATCTCCACTAAATAAAGTCTCAGTTATCTTAATAGCTTTTTTACATTCTTCTTCACCATGTAAATCCTTTATTACTTCACTTGCTAATACTTTTTGGGCATATCTTTCTTCAGGTTTTTCATTATGTTTTTTCATAACATCTTCGATTTCTTCTTTAGTTAAGAAAGTAAATACTTTTAAATATTCTTCTACTTTAGTATCAGCTGAATTAATAAAGTATTGATATAGTTGATATGATGAAGTTTTAGTTTTATCTAACCATAAAGCATTTCCTTCACTCTTACCAAATTTCTTTCCATTAGCGTCTAATATTAATGGCATAGTAAATGCATATGCAGTTTTATTTAATTTTCTATTTATTAATTCTACACCTGTTGTAATATTACCCCATTGATCAGAACCAGCTACTTGCATAGTAACACCTTTAGTTTGATATAAATGTAAGAAATCATTTCCTTGTAATAAAGTATAAGTAAATTCTGCGAAAGTAATACCTGTTTCTAATCTTCTATTGATAATATCTTTTGCAAGCATATAATTAACACTAATATATTTACCAGTATCTCTTAAGAAATCTAGTATATTAATATCTTTTGTCCAATCATAGTTATTAACAACTTCTACATTTCCATTAAATATTTTTTCTACTTGTTTTTTTATAGATTCAACATTGCTTAAAACTACTTCTTTATCTATAATTTCTCTTTCTGCTGTTGGTCTTGGATCACCAATCATTCCAGTTGCTCCACCTATTAATAATATAGGTTTAAAACCTGCTTTTGCTAATCTTTTAGCAGTAACTAAACTAGAAAAATGACCTATATGTAATGAATCTGCTGTAGGATCTGTTCCCCAATAAAAAGTAGCATTACATTCATTAATTATTTTTTCTAAATCTTCCCCTGCTTCATCTTTAATTAAACCTCTCCATTTTAATTCATCATAAAATTTCATAATATCCTCCTTAAATCTTCTATCTTTGTATTTTTATCAATTAATATTGTTTTTATACCTATAGATTCTGCACCTTTAATATCTTTTTCTATACTATCACCTATCATAATACATTCATCTATATTATATGGTTTAATAGCTTCTAAAAATGCTTCTTTATTTGGTTTATTCTTTATATTTTCTGTATATATTTGTTTAACAAAATATTTATCTATTTTCATATTTTTTAATCTGTTTTCTTGACTTAATCTAAACCAATTAGACAAAATAACTAATTCATATTTATTAGATAAATATTCTAAAGTATCTATATATTCCTTACTAGGTTCTTCATAACAATCACTTAAATACTTCATCCACACATCAACAAAATTATTTGGTAAATTAATATTTAAATTATTATTTAAATGTTTAACAAATTTTTCTTTATCATATATATCATAATTATCTTCATAACTATCTACTGCTTTATCTAATTCTTCTAATATATTCTTATCATATGAAATACTTAATTTTTCAAATGATTTACTAATACTATAATCATAGTATTCATCTTTCCACATAATAAGAGTATTATCAATATCAAATATTAATCTTTTAATCATAATACCTCCCAAAAAAAGAAAAAAAGTCTATGAATGTAAGGACTAATTACAGCGGTACCACCTTACTTCATAGACTATTCTATGCATCTTTACTTTTAACGCTTGTATGCGAGTTAACTCCTATATTTGTATTTCATTATTATTATACTTTAAGTTTTCACCAACCACTTAATCTCTACTAAATATAATATTAATTACTATAATATCGTCTTCATCAACTTATACATAAATTATATTTTATTTTAATATAATAGTCAATAAAAAAGATGAACATATTATTCATCTTTTCCATATTTAAATATTTTTCTTAATTTAAGTGGTGATACACTTTCTTGAATAAAATATTTCTTTTTTAATGTTTCTTCATCAACATTTAATAATTCACAGCAGTCTCTAATATATTCTTCATTAGAATCTGGTTCACTAATATAACCAGTTATATCATATATTTGAGTAACAAAAGCAGTTACTCTATCGTTTTCTTCTAACATTTTAAGTCCATTAAATAATGGTGTATCTTCTAATAATGATTTATTTTCTTCAATTTTTTCTATGAAATAGTCTTTAGCATATAAATGAATTCTTGAAGAAAAACCATTAATTATTTCGTCATCAGTTTTATCTTTATTTATTGATTCTTCTAAGTATTTATAGAAATCTAAAGCAGCATTATCTAAGAATTCAAAACCTATTTTTTCTCCCTTTTCATAACCAAGGCTATCAACAACATCAGTCAATATACCATTACCTATTTCCCTATATTGAATAGATAAATATGATTTAGTTCTTAAATCTAAATCGTCAAAAGAATCTAACACTTTATTATGAACAGTATTTTTTATAATCGATGGATATATTTCTCCTAATTCTTTTATACTAACTATACCATCAATAGTAAGATCAATTGGTGCTTGATATAAATATTTAAAAAATACTTTCATAAATGCATTAGGACTGATTGTTTCCCTTTCTGATTTATTAGCCTTTTTAACAACATGTTCAAATATTTTTTCTAATAATTCTAAATTTTGATCAACACTAACAGGATTAGATTCAAAAAAAATTGCAGAATTAATTTCATAATAAACAGACATTAAATCTAACTTATTAGTTATTTTTTCATTATTATCTAATAATTCAACGGCCTTATCTATATTTTTAAACATATAACCCCCCTCTTTGGCTTACATATACTAGCATTTTTATACTTATTTGTCAAAAAAATGAAGAAATATTATTCTCCATTTTTCTTTTCATTTCTTATTTTTGCGTCGTATTTTTTTCTTTCTTCAGTATTAAGAATTTTTTTTCTTAATCTAAATGCTTTTGGAGTTACTTCAACTAACTCATCATTATTAATATATTCAAGTGCAGTTTCTAATGTTAATAATTTAGTTTTCTTTAATACTACAGTATGATCTTTACCAGCACTTCTTGTATTTGTTAATTGTTTACCTTTAACAACATTAACTGCTAAATCATCATCTCTATTACTTTCTCCAACTATCATTCCTTCATATACTTCTACACCTGGTTCAATGAACATAACTCCTCTATCTTCAAGTCCGCCAAGAGCATATGCTGTTGCTTTACCATTTTCCATAGAAACAAGAACACCAACTTTTCTTTCTCCTACATCTGCTGAATTCTTTGGTAAATATTCTTTAAATGTATGGTTAAGTATTCCGTATCCTTTAGTCATAGTCATAAAATCAGTAGTAAATCCTATAAGACCTCTACTTGGAACTGTATAATGAAGTTTAACTATACCAGGTAAATTACTCATGTTTTCCATAGTTCCACCTCTAACACCTAATGCTTCAATAACAGGTCCTACAGTATCTTCTGGAACTTCAATTTCAACATCTTCATATGGTTCACAAACAACACCATCTATTTCTTTTAAGATTACTTTTGGTTTAGAAACTTCAAGTTCGAATCCTTCTCTTCTCATATTTTCAATTAATATTGATAAATGTAATTCTCCTCTACCTGAAACAATAAAACTTTCACTATCATTAGGAGATACTTTTAAAGAAACATCTGATTCAGCTTGTTTATATAATCTTTCTTCTATTTTAGAAGCTGTTACTAATTTACCTTCTTTACCTACAAATGGTGATGAATTAGCACCAAAAGTCATTTGTAGTGTTGGTTCATCTATTCTAAGTTTTGGTAATGCTTCTTCTTTACCTTCTTCACAGATAGTTTCTCCAACTTCTATATCAGATATACCTGAAATAGCAATAACATCTCCAGCATGAGCTTCTTCTATTTCTAATTTCTTAATTCCAAAATATCCAAATAATTTTTGTACTCTACATTTTTTAATACTACCATCTAATCTAACTAAACTAACCATTTGATTAACTTTAATAGTACCATTAGCAACTGTACCAATACCAATTCTTCCTACATAATCATTATAATCTAATAATGCTGGTTGGAATTGTAATGGTTTATTTGCATCACCTTTAGGTGCAGGTATTTCATTAACTATTAATTCAAATATAGGTTCCATAGTTTTTTCTTGTGTAGATAGATCATCTGAAAGTGATGTAGTACCATTAATAGCAGATGCATAAACAACTGGGAAATCTAATTGTTCATCACTAGCACCTAGTTCAATTAATAATTCTATAACTTCATCAATTACTTCACTAATTCTTGCAGTTGGTTTATCTACTTTATTAACAACTATAATTGGTTTTAAACCTGCATCTAAAGCCTTCTTTAAAACGAATTTAGTTTGTGGCATAACACCTTCATAAGCATCCACTAATAAAAGTACACCATCAACCATGTGCATAATTCTTTCTACTTCTCCACCAAAATCAGCATGTCCTGGAGTATCTAATATATTGATTTTATAATCTTTATATCTAATAGAAGTAGGTTTAGCAAGTATAGTTATACCTCTTTCTCTTTCTATATCATTTGAATCCATTACTCTTTCTTCAACTGTTTCATTTTCTCTAAAAGTATTAGATTCTCTTAATAATTGGTCGACTAATGTAGTTTTACCATGGTCTACGTGCGCAATAATCGCAATATTTCTTAATTCCATAAAATCATCCCTTTTTTTATTAACTTTTTAATATTAGCACATTTACCCTTTAATTTCAACATTTTTCGATAATTTTTTATATATCAGAAATAATGTAAAAAAGTTAATTCTATTTTCTAATTTTAAGTGATATAATTAAATTGGTGATTGAGATGAACAAAATTAGAATAAATATGTTATCAAGTGCAGATAAAGTTGCTGGTCAAGGAGTTGGATCTGCATACCTTGAATTAATAAAATTATTAAAAAAAAAAGGAAAAGATACTTTCGATATTCAAATTAATAAAAATATTAAAGATTCTGATATTATTCATTGTCATACAGTAGATCTAGGAAACTATTTTAAAATGAAAAAAGCAAAAGTTCCTACAATAGCGTATGTTCATTTCTTACCTGATACATTAGATGGCTCAATCAAATTACCTAAATTTGCTTTTAATATATTTAAAAAATATGTTATTAAATTTTATAAAACTGCAGATCATTTAGTAGTAGTAAATCCTATATTTATAAATGATTTAGTTAAAGCAGGTTTAGATAAAGATAAAATAACATATATTCCTAATTTTGTTTCAAAAGATGAATTCTATAAAAAAGATGATATTGATAAAAGGAAAATTAGAAAAAAATTTAAATTAAATGATAAAGACTTTATAGTACTAGGTGCTGGACAAGTTCAAACAAGAAAAGGTGTTTTAGATTTTGTAGAAGTTGCTAAAAAATTACCTGATATTACTTTTGTATGGGCTGGTGGATTTAGTTTTGGTGGTATTACTGATGGATATGATGAATTAAAAAAAGTTATGGATAATCCACCTAAGAATGTTAAATTCTTAGGAATAATACCAAGAGAAAAAATGAATGATTTATTTAATGCTGCAGATTTATTATTTGTGCCATCATATAATGAATTATTCCCAATGACTATTTTAGAAGCATGTTCCACTAATACTCCTTTGCTTCTTAGAGATTTAGAATTATATGAAGATATATTATTTAAAAAATATATTAAAGGAAGTAATAATAATGAATTTATTGAAGCAATAACTAAGTATAAAGAAGATAAAAAATTATATAAAGAACAAGTAGAAAATTCTAAATATATATCTAATTATTATTCAGAAGATAATATCTATAAGATATGGAAAAAATATTATGAAGGGTTATTAAAAGAGAATGATTAATCATTCTCTTTTATTATATCCTTAATTATATAATCTGCCATTAATAAACCTGCATAACTAGTAAGTGGTGAATAACTGCCAATATTATCTTTTGTATTAATTGGTTCTTCATCACTACATAAAACCATTATCTTACCAGTATATCCATCATCCTTTAATTGTTTTCTAATTACTTTAGCTAGTTTATCATAACTAGTTTTTCTTATATCCATTATTTTTAATTTACTTAAATCTATTTTTTTACCCATACCCATAGATGATAATACTTTAATATCTCTATTAATAGATTCTTCTATTAATAATAATTTAGTAGTCACAGTATCACAAGCATCTATCACATAATCTATATCATTATCAAATATTAGATTAATATTTTCTTTAGTTATAAATTCATCTATAGTTTTTATATTACAGTTAGAATTAATATCTAATAATCTATTTTTTAATACTTCAGTCTTCTTCATTCCAACAGTAGAATCAAGCGCAATTATTTGCCTATTCTTATTAGTAATATCAATAGTATCGTTATCAACAATAATAATATTTTCAATACCATTTCTTACTAATGTTTCACATAGGATTCCTCCTACTCCACCTAGACCTACTACTAATACTTTAGTATTTTTTAATTTATTAATATTATCTTTTCCAATTATTAATTCTAATCTTTCAAACATATTTACCCCACAAAAAACGTCTACAGGATAAATGGAACGATAAAACCTACACGTATGTGCAGGTGGGCATCCCATAATAGACTTTAGGATCCTTGGATTTACAAGTATTCAACACCGTCTACTAATTCTGATTCCCTTATCGATAATTTGTGGGTTTTTTCAATTACACATCTATCCTATAGACACTTTAAATATATCATATATATTTAAAAAAGTAAAGTTTTTAAACAGGAACATATTTCTACCTTATTAAATATTATATTAAAGAGGTATAAATATGTTTGAAGTATTATTATCGATTATTGGTGTTAGTATAGATGGATTTTTTGCTGGTACAGCACTTGCCTTAAAAGGAACAAAAATATCTATTAAGAAATTATTAATTATTTCTATAATTCCTATATTAATGGCATATCCTGTAATGTTTTTAGGATACAGAGTATCTAGTATTATTAGTAATAATATAATCAAATTTATTGGATTTCTATTATTCTTTATAATGGCTATTAAATCATATATAGAAATAAAAAAAGAAAAAGAAGTAAAAGAATTAGATTTAATAAATAGTTTTGCTGTTGGTTTTACTGTTGGTTTAGATTCAAGTGTTTGTGCTTTTACTCTAGCATTATTAAAATATAATATTTATATAACACCTATTTATTTTGGTGTTTCGCATTTTATTTTAATATTATTAGGTAATTTTTTATTTCTAAAAAAAGAAATAAAACTAAAATATATTAAATATTTAAGTCCTATATTATTTCTATGTCTAGCACTTTTTAAATTATTATAAAAAAAGATTTATAAATCTTTTTTTGTTTTGACTATAAATCTTTCTTGATTATTATTTGTACATGTCATTAGATATAAGGTATTATCTTCATTAAAAGTACTAAAATCATCTACTTTAATAATATATTTATCTACTACTTTATATTCATAATCTACATTAAAATCACTAATAATTATTTCATCACCAATATCCAAATAATATATCTTATTAAAAACATATCTATTATTATGACCCGCAAGTATTATTATATTCTCTCCTATATTATCAGAAAAATTTGGTAATAATACTTTATTTTCATCTAATGTATTATCTTTATTATCTATTATATTCTTATAATCATATTTAGGTATATAAATATAACCTAAATAATCATGTGTTTCTTCTTTAATAATTTTATTAGTTTTTATTTTTATATTTATTTCTTTAGATATAGGTATAAACAATAGAAATATAGATATAATTATAAATATTTTAATTAATCTTTTTAATATAAACATAACCTAATATATCAAATAATAATAGAAATATAATTGAATAATCTTTAGTAGTACTAGTTATTGGCATAATAACTTTTTCATTATAAAAATCTATATTTTCATTATCTTCATCCACTTCAAACTCTAATCCATCATTTAATTTATATCTATCTGAAGTAGTTATTTCTTCTATCAAATATTTACCCACAGGTAAATTAATATTGATTAATCCATCTATAAATTCATACTCACCTACATAGGTATCTGTATCTATATTTTTAATCTTAATAGTAATACCTTTATCATAAATTAATTCTTTACTATCTTTATCTTTTTTATAAATATTAATATTAGAGTTTTTAGCATTTATACTAAATTCTCCATCTATTAATGTAGGCGCACCAAATATACCAACCATTTGAGTTAGTGTATTAAAATTATCATAGATATATGTACCTGAATTATAATTTATTTTATGTTTAAGTTTTACTTTATATTCTCCTTCTTTAGTTGGAGTAATCTTAATAGTATTATTATCTTTTTCTATTAATAAATTATCATCATATTCTAAATCATAATTAGAAAGTACATCATTATCATCATATAATTCTATAGTATTATTTGTTAATACTTCAGAAGTAGAATTATTAAAAGATGGTAAAATATTATGCTTACTAACCAAAGATAATATTTCATTTTTTTCATTACTTATATCTATTACTTCCCCATTAATATTATTAGAAGTAGTCCATTTAATATCATCATCAGGTGAAAATCTCCATAATAAATCTTGAGTAGCAATATAATAATTTATTGAATCATGTCCATTATATCTATATCCATAATAAGATATTAATTCCATTTGTCTTCTATCTTCTTCAGAATAACCAGACCTATTGAAATCATATAGTATATATTCACTAGTAGATATTCTTACATCAGGTTGTAAGCAATAAACTAATTTATCATTTGCATATCTAAATGGTAATTGTCCATAAGACCATATATCTCCATTTCTATAATGAAATGACCATACATTATCAATATAACTAGTACTCATAGTTACAGTCTCAGCCTTAACCCCTTTTATTCCAAACATAAATATTATATTTAACAATAATATCAATTTGAAATATTTTTTCATTTTTTACCTCCATACATTATATACGCGAAAAAAATGAAAATTCCCCCTTAAACATAAAAAAAATCAAATTTCTTTGATTTTTTTATTTATTTTTATCTTCTTTATTTTTTCTTTCTTGTTCTTCTTTTATATACATAGATAATTTTAATTTCATTATTTTATTTGAAATATCATTCTTAATAGAAAATTCTTCAAAATTACTTTCTATATCATCTCTAATAATTTCTTCTACTTCTTCTTCATCATCTTCATCTAATCCTTCTAATTCTTCTGCGATATGTGAATTAGTAAAATTAACTCTTGAATTATATAAAATATCTTTTAATCCATCAGTGGTTAATTTGAATACATCCTTATTATATTGATGTTCTATCTTTCTAACATTAAATAATATTTCTAAGAAATCTTCCGCACATATTTCATTATTAAATATCTCTAGATATCTTTCTATATCAGTTTTTAATTCTTCTACTCTATCTTCATCATCTAATACTTTTTTACTAGTAATAATATTAGTACCATCTATAAAATGAGATACATTATTAATATTCATAACAGCAACTGATTTTACATTAGAATTTATTTTCTCATTCATTTGATCTAATAAATTTAAATAACTTTCATTAAAATCTGCGAACATATAATCATAATTTAAGAATCCACTTTGTTCCATATCTGACTTTGTTTTAGCAAATCCATTATATATTTTTAATGTATCTAATATAGGATTATCTTCTTCCATATCTGGTAAAGCATCACTTAATGATTTTTTAACGTTTTGTACACTATTATATGCTATATCATGATAATATACACCTTCAATACCATACTTATCATCATCTATATATGAGACAACAAATCTTCTTATATCATCAGCATAAAATTCACCATTTGCACAAACTGATTTAACATTTATTTTATTTAATATTTCATTATATATAACAGGATAAAAATCAGATGGATCAACATATGAATCTACTAAATCATTAATTTCTTTTTCTTCCCTAGAATTATTATCTGGTGTTTTAGCTAAATTTATTCTCAATAAATCAAATGCATACATTGATCTTTCAAGTGGGCTTAAATCTGGATGCTTTTTAACTTCATTTGTAATTTCATTTATTATTCTTATAGAAGCACCTATTTTTTTAACAGGTAATAAATCATTTAAATTGGACATTAAAAAGTTAACATTATCATATTTCAAAAATTTATCAATATGATTATATTCATTTTGATCATAATCATATACTCCAGCATTTATAATAATATTTTTATGTTTTAATAAATCTTGATTATTATTTAAATAAGTATAAATAATATCATTAAATTTTAAACTTGGATCAATACTCTCTGCTTTAGGGCTAACAGTAATTACATAAGCATTACTAATTACATCTTTTCCATAGGAAAAATATAATAGAAATTCATCTAATATATTTGCATCTAAAAATGTTGTAAAATCCATTTTTTTAAAATCTAATTTTTCTTTTTTCGAAGTATGTACTTCAACACTAATCATATCGTCATTTAATTCATCTAAAGAAACAATAGCATATGGTTTCTTTACTAGATCATCAATTATTATTTTTAACACATAATTCATAGCCCAAAACTCCCACTTATTTACAAAATATTTTAATTATATTTTTATTTATTGTCAATCATATTATTAAAATCTTCTTCATTTATTATTTTAATATCTAATTCTTTGGCTTTATCATATTTACTACCAGGATTTTCACCTAATAAAACATAATCAGTTTTTTTAGTAACTGAACCAGTTACATTTCCACCTAGATCTTCAAGTATCTCTTTATAATAATCTCTAGATTTAGATAAAGTACCAGTAATAACAAATGTCTTACCACTAATATTATCATTTGTATTATCCACAGTCTTTCCTAAATAATTAAAATTAACTCCTAAATTTCTTAATTCATTTATTATTTTAATATTATCATCATCTTTAAAATAATCAACAACTGATTTAGCGATTATTTCACCTATTTCAGGTATATCTTTTAAAGTATCATAATCACTTAACATAAATTTATCTAATGTTTTAAATATACTAGCGAATATCTTAGCAGTCTTTTTACCTACATATCTAATACCTAACGCAAATATTAATTTTTCTAATGAATTCTTTTTACTTTCTTCAATAGCATTTAGTAGATTAGTAATACTCTTTTCACCAAAACCTTCTAAAGTCATTAATTCATCTTGATATTTAGATAATTTATAAAAATCAGTTATATCTCGTAAATAACCTAAGTTATAAAAATCTTCTATTATTCTTTCACCAAATCCATCAAAATTCATAGCATCTCTTGAAGTATAGTGAATTAATTTTTCTATATTTCTAGCAGGGCAATTTTCATTTACACAGAAATGATTAGCATCCTTCTTAACTAATTTAGTATTACATATAGGGCAATTTTCTATCATCTTAAATACTTCTAAATTATTTTCTCTTCTATCTAGTTTTACTTCTACTACTTCTGGGATTACATCTCCAGCTTTTCTAATAGAAATAATATCACCTATTCTAATATCCTTAGACATAATATAATCCATATTATGAAGAGTTGCTTTAGATACTAAAGATCCATCTACGTGTACTGGAGAGAAATATGCATTTGGAGTTATTTTACCTGTTCTACCTACAGTAAATACAATATCATTTAAAGTAGTTAATACTTCTACAGCAGGAAATTTATACGCAATACCCCATCTTGGTACTCTTTCTGTAAAACCTAATGTATCTTCATCCTCTAAACTATTAACTTTAATAACAACTCCATCTATCGCATAAGGTAAATCTTCTCTTTCTTTAGATAGATTATCTATATATTTAATTATATCTTTATAGTTTTTAGCTAAACCATTTAATTTATAATTAGTTTTAAAGCCTAATTCTTTTAATAAATCTAAAGATTCACTTTGTGTTTTTATTCCGTATTTTTCTGGTTCTGGGACAAAATAAGCTATGAAATCTAAATCTCTTTTCGCAGTAATTTTACTATCTAATTGTCTAACTGAACCTGCAGCTGCATTTCTAGGATTTGCAAATAACTTTTCATTGTTTTTAGTTTTTTCTCTATTTGCTCTTTCAAAAGATAATTTAGACATATATATTTCACCACGTACTTCTATATCTATATCTTTAGATAATCTAAGAGGTACTGATTTAATAGTCTTAACATTTAAAGTTATATCTTCACCAACTACTCCATCTCCACGAGTAGCTGCTCTAACTAAAACACCTTTTTCATAAATTAATGAGCCTGATAAACCATCCATTTTTGGTTCTAGAGTATATTCTGGATTAGATATAGTTTTTCTAATTCTTTCATCAAAAGCAATTATTTCATCTTCATTAAAAATATCATCAAATGAAAGCATTGGTGTTTTATGATTTACTTTATTAAACTTATCTATAGCTTCTCCACCAACTCTATTTGTAGGAGAATCATCCCTTTTTAATTCAGGATATTTTTCTTCTAATCTTAAAAGTTCGTTATAATAATCATCATACTCTTGGTCTGTAATACTAGGATTATCTAAAGCATAATATTCATAACTAGCTTTATTAATTTTCGTTATTAATTCATCAATTCTCTTTTCAATGTTCATTAATTATCACCTATATATATTATACCATTAAATCAATAATAAAAAAAGCAAGTAATTGATACTTGCTTAATTCATTGCATTATAAATCTTTATAAGATCTAATATTGACTTCTTGTTATCATTATTCATATCTAATGCATATTTTTCTGCATCAGTATATGCCATGTAATTATAATTTGCTAATCCATCATATGCTTTAGCTACATCTCTTATATCAATTATTCCATCTGCTTTTACATCTCCAAGTACTACTACATAATATCCTGGTTCATATGCAGTATCACCTTCGATATTAATTATGTAGTTAGTATTTAATAAACCTGTCGCAGTTGTTGTTTCTGGAGTTGTTATTAAATATTGATTAGTCTTATTTACATTTTTAATATAAGAAACATCATTACCTTGATCAGTTATTAAGTATCCAATATTATTTGGTTTATCTAAATCTATACTATCTAATGATAGTTTTGATATATTTATTATTTCTAATTGAGCATTTTTAACACTTAATAATTTTAGATCCAGATTTGTATGTAAATCTAATTTTGTAGGACTACATTCTTCCCATAAATTTATATTTAAACTTTGTAATGAAGTTAAATATTTTAAATCATCAAAATTACTTACATTAACATAATGATATTCCTCAGGTGTTATTGATAAAGATTTTAAACTAGCTAATTCTGCTGTAGTAAATAAATGTTTATAATCTAGATGTGTTCCTTTTTCTTTGTTAAATGAATCTATTAATGCTCCATATACTCCAACATCTCTTACAATAGATCCTTCTGGTAAAGATATTGCTTCTGGTTCTGAAGCTAATACTTCAAAATCAGATGTTACTGTTTGTCCGTTATAATTTGCTGTTGGTTCTATTATAGCTTTAACTGTATAATTTCCTTTTTTAGTTGGTTTATTACTACTATAACTTGTTGTTCCTTTAGAAGTATAACTAAATGTTACATCTCCACTACCTAAGTTACCTGTAACAACAGGATTACTTGGAGTTGTATTTTCATAATAATCTGCCATAGTAACTGCTGCATTTATATTTGCTTTTTCTATATACCAAGTAAATACAATTGCTGAAACTGTATTATCTCTCCATGAATAATTAGTAGTATCTTTTAATGATACTGTAGTTGTGTATGAGCTTACATCTATTTCCTCATTACCAGTCACAGTTTCTAAATTTGTATCTAAATTTTCAAACGTTAAACCTTGATAATTTCCATTATAAGTAAATGAATTACTTCCTGATATAGTTGGTTTTTCAACCTTTACTTTAGAAATGGACCAATTAAACACTATATCTGTTGTTGTTCCATCAGGCCAAGAAGTCCCATTTTTATCTTTTAAACTATATGTAACTTGATAAGACCCTGCATTTGTTCTACTTGTATAACCAGAAACATTCATTTTAGATGTATCAACATTATTTACAATTATACCCTGAGCACTTCCATTATATGTAAATGTACTACTTCCTTGTAATGTTGGTTTTGTTACTTTTGTTACTTCCCATTGCGCATATAGTGTCATATTACCTGATATTATAATTGTTTCATTAGGATTATAAGATACACCTGTCCCATTTGCTTTAGTATTCCAATTTTTAAATGTTTTAGCTCCATTTGAAAAACTATTAGCTTTTAATGTTATTTTTGTATTCAATTCACCAGTTTGTGATGGAACTGTTCCTGTTCCACCATTTGCATTATAAGTTATAGTATATTGAGTTGGTGATGAATATGCTTTACTTCCTGAAAATTTGTATGTAAATCTTCCACCAGGAGCAGCATCTCCATCAGTATAAACAGACATAATATCAAATGTTTTTTCAAGATTACCCATATTATTATCAGCCCATTTATAATTAAAATTTATATTTGTGCTTGTTAATCCTAACATGCTTCTTGGAATAGATACTTGCATAGTATTACTAACAACTTGATAATTAACACTACCTACACTAGTCCATTGACAGTTTCCATTATTTTCAGATGGAAGTGCAACATTTCTACATCCAGTAGATACTTTTTCTAGTTTTAAAGTATCTGCAGTTTTACCATTTCTATTTAGAACAAATTCAAATTCGTTCCAGTTTTTATCTGATGTATTAGTTTTAGAAGGTAATGTATCAATTAATAATCTTAATTTACTTATATCACTTATTGTATTAACTGTTTCAACATAGAAATATATATTAGAAGCATCATATGATACTTTAGTAGTTCTAATATCATTTTTAACGCCCACATTTGTTAATTTTGTATTGTTATTATAACCCCATTGATTATTATTAACATTTCTTTCAGGTGCAGTATTATTAGTGTAACTATTATAATCTATTAAATTAGAATCGTTCCATTGATTAGGATCACCATAAATATTTATAGTTTTAGAAGTACTTTGTGACGCTTGATTATTAGCACCTTTATATCTTCTAATATTAGAAACTAATTGATAATAATACGAATCTTTTAATGATCCTTTAACTGGTTCTAAATCTCTTGAATATTCATCATTATATTGGTCAACAAACATTATCTTACCATTACCATCTTCAAAACTACCAGCAAGATATTCATTCCATCCAGTAACCATTACAAATTCTGGATTAGTACTAATTGCATAATCCCATTGTTGTTGAAAATTACGTCCATATAAAGTACCAACACCTGTGCCAGATACAATTTGGAAAGATTGACCCACATTATATGTAGTTCCTCGATATTGATACGAATAAGAATATTCATCCCCAACGGCATTACTTCTACCTAATAAATCATTCCCATATGTATCAGCGAAACTAAATGCAATTGCTCCATGAGAAGGGTCTTTATCTGTATGTTGAGCCGGACTAACAGTAATTTCATTAGTTGTACCAGTTGAAGTATTATACATATATTTTGTTTGAGGATATTTGTCTATCCAACTCCAATCATACCCAGAAGTATTATAAGCAGCATTTTCGTATTGATTACCCATAAATCTCCAATGTGCAGAGCCTTCAGTTATATGCGAATAAGAAGAATCAGGTTGCCAAGTAGTTGATGATGGATGTTGAGCAAGAATAATTGGTAAATTTCCTCCCCCATATAAAAGATGTTTTTGTCTACTAGAATTATTATAGACATTTGAAAACAACCATTGAACCATTACTTTAGTATTATTGTTATACTCTATACTCTGAGAATGATCACTACAACTTGGTTTATTTCTATCACAAGCTAAATGAGATAACATAAATGTTACTTTTGGGGTTTTAATTCCATCTGCTTTTGCTTCATCTAAAACTTGAAACAATATATTTAATTCATCAGGATACATTGAATTATCAATCACAGTACTATATGGATCACCAGCGCTTATTGTATTATAGTTTGTATAATCTAGCACTAGGAAATCTACCCCTGCATCTGAGATTAATTCTATTTGTTTTCTTATAACATATTTATCTTTAGGATTATAAAAACCATAAACCGGTTCAGCCCACCAATATGTTCCTAACCCAGGATGGCCATTACCTCTTGTATCCTTCCAACTTTGTATCAGAAGTGGATTTTTATTTAAACTACTTATATAACTCATTCTTGTTGGTATTGTTTCAGGTATAGTCATATTATGTCTAACAACATTGTGCCAATTATGATAAAATAAACCAACTTGTTTACTACTATTAATACTAGCCCCTACTGTCATATTGGTATTAGTTACTCCATTACGATATGTTTCACCACTAGTAGATACTGTTCTACCTAAATTATCAACTGCAACCCAAGTAGAAGAATCAACTTTATCAGTTGTAGATAAGTTATAATTAGCTTGTGGTGTAAAATTACTTACATCACCTTTTATTTTATCTAATTTATTAATTGAAATAAAAGATATTAAAATAACAATCAATGAAATTATACTAATAAAAGATAATAAAAAAAGATTTTTATGTTTTTCTAATAATTTCATAACACACCTCTTTATTATATAAATATTATATCATATTTTGGTAATAATAAAAAGCAGATTTAATCTGCTTTTTTATAATTATAAAACTATTATTATTGTTAATATTATCATTAAAATTGATAATAGAATTAGTGTTTTAAAATGTCTATTTCTTTCTGATACTATAGTAGCAATATATTCTCTAATAAATGCATTTACCCAGAAATAAGACTTAGTTTTAGATCCTATACCTTCTATGTCTATATCTAATTTTTTAGCTATTACACCTGCTCTAAATGTATGATAATTAGTAGTAGAAAAAGCAAGTTTAGGATTTTTTATTTTTTTACTAATCTTCTCATATGAGTATTTTATATTTTCATAAGTACTAGTAGATTTATCTTCAATAATAATATTATCTTTATCTATTCCTTGTTCTATCAAATAATTTTTCATTGCTGCAGCTTCAGACATTATTTCATCTTTACCTTTTCCACCTGATGGAATAAATATTATATCTTTATTAGTATTTTCTTTTTGTAATTTGCTAAATTCTATAGCTCTATCTACTCTAGATTTTAATAATTTAGGTAAAGTTCCATCCCCATTAATTTGACAACCTAATATTATTATTCCATCTTTATTATATTCAGGGATATGTTTCGCAGATATTATTCCTAATATAGATGACCCAAAGAATATACATTCAAAATAAACAACATATACACTTAAAATATCACATATAGTTTTTAGATAAGTATTAAATGAGTAAAAAGCATTAAGAATTATTAATACTAAGACTGTAAAATTTAAAATGAAACTTAGTATAATTCCTAACATATTTCTAATATCTTTACCTTCTTTTATTACTAATCTAATATTACTTATTGTACCTAATATATTTAATATAAATGCAAGTGGTAATATCAATAATAAAAACATATAAGAAGATTCTTTTATATCATTTATAAACATATTTATTGTTTCATTATAACCATAAAATAAATCATATAAAAAGTAGATAAAATTGAATAATAAAGGTACTACTATAAAAATAATTAATCCCATCGTACTAGCATTTTTATAAGAGTATAAATTATTCTTAATACCATATTTAACTTTTTTTATTAATGAAAATAGTATTATAAATATAATTATATAAAAAGATATGATAAATGAAATATCACCATTACATCGGCCTAAATATGAATTAGAAGTAATAATACCATTACTATGAACATATATAATAGAATTTCTTTCTTTTTTTCCATTAATTAATTTCTTTTTACTTGTAATATGTAATTTTGTTTTACCTGTAGAAACAGAATTAACTATAACATTAACATCATCTTTATCTTGTTTTAAACTACATTGAATAATCTTATTATCACAATCTACTGTTATATCTTTAATATTTGATTTATCTAAAACTATAGTATATGTATTACCTAAAGCAAATACTATTATTAAAGATATTGATAATAAAATAATTGATATTAATGTAATATATTTTGTTTTCATATTATCACTCACTTATAATAAGTATAACATAAAAAAAGAAGATTATTCTTCTTTTTTAGGTTCATCTTTTAATGACAGAGTTTTTGGTTTACTTCCTGTCACTGTATTAAATAAATCACTGTCTAAAACCTTTTTAAATTTTTCAACTTCTCTATCAATATTTTCTTTTGTTGGAATAAATGGTTCACCTGGATTTGGGTCAATGTCTTTTTCAAATTCATCATTATTTAATCTAGTTATAAAATCATTAGCATGTAACTTAGCTCCAGTTTGAGTCATAACTTTACTAAAATCAATGAAATTATCTTCTATTGGAATTCTTTGAGCAAAACAGCAAGATCCATTACCATGCAGAACACCTACTTCTAGTCCTACATCATTATATTTTATTTTATAAGAATAACCAAAAGTATTTGGAATAGTTTCTATATTACTTTCATTTGCATAGTCACCGATTAACCCTACAAATATATTTAATTTTTTCATTTGTGCTTCATCATTTTCATCTACCTTAGTTAAATTAAAATCATCATCATAGAATTGATTCTTTTTTTCTGTATATTTGATAATCCAATTAATATAATCTGGTTTAGTTAGCATATCTTTCTTATAAAGCCCTTTATCTAATTCAAAAATATCCTCATCGTTTTCACTATCAAATTCATAATAGTCATCAATTGGACCTTCCTTTAAACTCTCCATAATAAAACCTACTTTTGGTTTACCATTAATTAAAAGAATATTATCTAATAATATTTGTTCAGCTTCCTTTTCTGTTTTTGCCTCTCTTATTTTTTTAATTACATCATTAATTATATTACTCATATTAAACCTCCCTTAAATAAATTATAACATAAAAAAACTTTTACAGTTGTAAAAGTTTTTATTTATTAAACATTCCAATAATTGAGCTGGCAGCATCGCCATTATTATTAGTATTAGTTGGTAAGAAAGGAATAATACTATCAGCTAGTCTAGCAATTGGCATAGTATGAACTGTTACTTTTCCTGGTCCAGTAATAACAGTATTAAAGATACCTTCTCCACCTAATAGAATATTTTTAGCGCCTTTAACTACTTGTACATCTATAGAACAAGTTTCATCCATAGATACTAAGTAACCAGTACTTAATACTTTTTGTTCTCCTTCTTTTAATTCAAATTCAACTTCAGTACCATCTATTTCTAAGAATACAATTCCTTCTCCAGTAACTTTTTGCATAATGAAACCTTCTCCACCAAATAGACCAACACCTATTTTTTTATTAAAGAAAGTTGATACATCAATATTACCATAAGATGCTAAGAAAGATGATTTTTGAACTATTATGCTTTTACCTTTAGTTATAGGAACAGCCTTAATAGATCCAGGTACACAAGTACCAAATACTATTTTAGCTCCATCTTTATCAGCAGTATAAATATTTTGGAATAATTTTTCTTTAGTAAATAATCTTCCTACCATTTTACCTAATCCACCATTTGAACTAGTTTCCATAGTAATTTCTGGATCTCTCCAGCACATACCACCACTTTGAGTAATCATTGATTCACCCTTATTTAATGTGCATTCTAATATAGGGAAACTTCCACCCTTAATTTCATATTTCATAATAACACTCCTTTATTTAAATATATCATAAATTATTTTTATTATCTAGTTCTATATTGTCCTGCTTCATCAGCACCATGTATTCTTCTTGATTCATTTTGTTTTAATCTATAAGATATATTACGCTCTAAACTTGCTAATTGAGCATTTGTTACAGGTACTCCCCTTTCTATTTTTCCATGCCTAATGTCATATTCTAATTTAATAGAAGGACTAGCATATTCAAGGCCATTATCACTTATCATATGACCTCTAGACAAATATTGTTCATCATATAATTCAAAGAAATCATCACAAAGTTCTTTAGCAGCCTTAATTCTTTTACCTCTTTCAACTAGTTCATCTGTTGTACCTTTTTCTGCTGCTTCTATTAATTCTTCTGTAGTAATTTCCTTAGGGCATTTTTTCTTAAGTGCCATACGTAATCCATATGATTTATCTTTTAATAATTGTTTAATCTCTTCATCGTCAGGATAAGCATAAAGACACTTATCTATAAATTCTTGTGGATATTCCATTTTATTTTTAAATGATTTTTTTAAATGCTTTTCAGTCCAATGTACCATAACCAAACCTCCATAATTAGAAATATTATATCAAAAAAACTCCTAATTTAATAGAAGTTTTATATTTTTTTAATAGATTTATGATTCTTTAATAATTTTTTAACACCCTCTTTAGAGAAAGCAATTGTAGCAATTGAACCATCTATAGAAACAACAACACCTTTACCATATTTATCATGTTCTATTAAATCACCAGGTTTAATATCATTTTCTACTATATTAGATTCACGAGAAATCTTTTTAGCAAAGATATTATCTTTCTTAACAGAATCAAGTAAATCATCACCTATTTCAGTTATAAATCTACTTGGTATATTACTAGATACTTTACCATATAATAATCTACTTCTAGCATTTATAATAAATAATTTTTTCTTAGCTCTTGTAATTGCAACATAAGCAAGTCTTCTTTCTTCTTCTAATTCTTCAGTAGAATTCATTGAATTAAGATGTGGGAATAATCCCTCTTCCATACCTACTACAAATACATAATCAAACTCTAATCCTTTAACCGCATGCATTGTCATTAATGTTACTTTCTCAGAACCATCATCTTGTTTCTCTGATGCATCTGTTACTAAACTTATTTCATTTAAGAAATCATCAAGTGATGCGATTCCATCTACTTCTTCAACAGTTCTAGTAATAGATTTAAATTCTTCTAAGTTTTCAAGTCTAATATCTGCTTCTAAAGTTTTCTCTGATTTTAAAGATTCTCTAATCTTAGTTTTATCTAATACTAAATCTATAAAATCTGTTAAAGACATACTTTTAGATTGTTTTTTTAATTCTTCTATTATATTTTTAAATTCTAATTCTTTTCCACTTTCAATAGAATCATATATACTTACATTATTTTCTCTAGCTAATGTACTTAAATTTTCAATTGTTTTATTACCTATACCACGTTTTGGATAATTAATAATTCTTAAAAGTGATACATCATCTTTAGTATTATTAATTAATTTTAAATAACTAATTAAATCTTTAATTTCTTTTCTTTGATAGAAAGCAAATGAACCTACTATCTTATAAGAAATACTATTTTCCATAAATGCATCTTCAAGTGTTCTTGATTGAGAATTAGCTCTATATAAAACACATATTTCATTAGGACTAACACCTTCATCAAGTAATTTTCTTATTTCTTTAATAACATAATAAGATTCATCTTTTTCATCAAATGCTTTATAGTAAGTAATTTTATTACCCTCTTCATTTTCTGTCCATAGATTTTTTTCTTTTCTTAATTTATTATTCTTAATAACATTATTAGCTGCTTTTAATATATTTTTAGTTGATCTATAATTTTCATCTAAGATAACTACTTTAGCATCATTATAATCTTTTTCAAAATTTAGTATATTTTTATAATTAGCACCTCTCCATGTAAATATAGCTTGGTCATTATCACCTACTACAGTTATATTTTTATATTTAGCACTAATTAATTTACTTAATAAATATTGAGGTTTATTAGTATCTTGATATTCATCTATGAATACATATTTATATTGTTCTTGATATTTTTCTAATACTTCTTTATGTTCATTAAATAGTTTTAATGGAAGTATTAATAAATCATCAAAATCTACTGCATTACTTCTTTTTAATTCTTTTTCATATTCTTCATATACTTTTAATGCTACTTCATCATAATCGTTATAAACAAACTTCTTAAATTCTTCTACACCTACTATTTCATTCTTATTAGATGATATAGTATTTTTAATAGCTTTATAATTATATTTATTAGAATCTATATTTAACTCTTTAATAATCTTTTTAATTACTGTTTCTGAATCAGATGAATCTAAAATAGTAAAATTAGAATCTAAACCTAGTAAATCATAGTTTTCTTTAATAATTTTTAATCCAAAAGAATGGAAAGTAGATATTTGAATTAAATATGCCATCTTTCCTACTAAAGAAAATATTCTTTCTTTCATTTCTTTAGCAGCTTTATTAGTAAAAGTTATCGCAAGAACATTCTTTGGAGAAATATCTTTTGTTTCTAGTAAATATGCAACTTTCATAGTAAGAACCCTAGTCTTACCAGAACCTGCACCTGCAAGTACTAGCATTGGTCCATCTAATCTTTCTACTGCTTCTTTTTGTCTATCATTTAAACTGTCTAACATCATAAAATTCACCATTAATATTGTAGCATACTTTCTTATCTTTTCATATAATACTTTGAAAGGAAAATGTTAAATGAAAAAGATTATATTAAGTGTTTTAGCGGTTATAGTTATAAGTGGTTTTTTAATATTTGTAACTAGTAAACCAAAAGAGAAAAAAGAAGAAAAAATCAAAGTCGCAGAAGTTGCTCATAGTATATTCTATGCACCACAATATATCGCAGATAAAAAAGGATTTTTTAAAGAAGAAGGATTAGATGTTGAATTTATTTTAACTCCAGGAGCTGATAAAGTTACAGCAGCAGTATTATCAGGTGATGTAGATATTGGTTTTTGTGGTGCAGAAAGTTCTATCTATGTTTACAATAATAACAAAAAAGATTATATTGTTAACTTTGCTGCCCTAACTAATAAAGATGGATCATTTATAGTATCAAGAGAAAAAATAAAAGATTTTAAATTAGAAGATTTAAAAGGTAAATATATTATTGGAGGAAGAAAAGGTGGTATGCCTGAAATGACATTAGAATATACCTTAAAAGAAAATAATATTAATTTAGATGAATTAACTATTGATACATCAGTTGAATTTGCAAATATGGCTTCTGCATTTATTTCTGGTACCGGAGACTTTGTTACCCTATTTGAACCTAGCGCAACTAAATTAGAAAATGAAGGTAAAGGTTATGTTGTCGCATCTTTAGGTGAATATGGTGGTGAAGTTCCATATACAAGTTATAATGCTTTAAAAAGTTATATAAAAGAAAATAAAGATAC
>Ga0129316_1000420_pt1 | contig 24543 bp, 10 predicted proteins | sample Cm1ome_2_FD_94429 | JGI IMG/M metagenome (GOLD analysis project Ga0129316, IMG submission 94429) | Eastern black-and-white colobus group fecal microbial communities from Wisconsin, USA - Cm1022B metagenome | ecosystem: Host-associated > Mammals > Digestive system > Large intestine > Fecal...
CACTTCCTTGATAAGTTCGGGGAAGTCATCGTCATTTACATCCAGTTGTTCTTTCATCCGGCTGATCAGCGCTTTGATGAGTTGCGGTGTATTTTTACCTTGAATAGCCTCGGTAATCATTTTGCTTTCATTTTTAGGTTGGGCCGCATTTGTATACATGATAACCGCTGAAATACAGCATAGTATCAGGGCGGAAACAATAATCGCTTTTATCTTCATATCTATATGGGTTTACATGTTAAACAACGTTCTTTGCTATATAGATACAAAGAAAGGGTAAAAAGATGTAAACTGTTTGTTAATAAGGTGTAATAATGAATTGGCGTGGTAATAAGTAATGAGGAGGTGTAAGGTTCAGGATTTCTATAGGAAGGTTATTGTTTTCGACGTCCTCATAAACATTCATGAGGGCGTCAAAAACATTTATGAGGCCCTCGTGAACAGGAAACTATCTGTACTTTCTTTTATTTCTTGCGAACGTAAGTCAGGAATGTGTACGGATAAGCATGTTTTGCATCAGCCGGGAATTCCTGGCGTTCCACTTCTTCCCATAAATCCCAGTTTACGACCGGGAAGAAAGTATCGGCATCTTTAAACTCACCATGTACACGGGTGATGTACATTTTGTCTGCGATGCGTAAAGCCTGACGATACACCAATGCACCGCCGAGGATGAATATTTCATCTTCTTTTTCACAGATATCCAGTGCCGAACCCATTGATTCGCAGGCGAAGCAGTTTACAAAACCAGCTTCCGGCAAAGTGGTCAGGACTACATTCTTCCGATTGGGAAGCGGTCCTTTGGGCAGAGATTCGAACGTTTTACGTCCCATGATTACGGCGTGGCCGGTTGTCAAATCTTTAAAACGTCGCATATCGGCAGGCAGACGCCATAACAACTTGTTGTTTTTACCAATCGCATTGTTCTCTGCAATAGCGGCAATGATTGAAATAGTACTCATAAACTTATCGATTTATTAGTAATGTGTATACTCTCTCTTTAATTTTCAATTTTCAATTCCCTATACCGCCACTTCTCCTTTGATATGGGGATGCGGGTCATAACCGGTCAGGTTGAAATCTTCGTATTTGAAATCGAAGATGTTTTTTACGTCCGGATTTATTTCCATCCGGGGAAGAGGACGCGGTTCGCGGGTAAGCTGAAGCTTTACCTGTTCAAGGTGATTGCTATAGATATGAGCATCCCCCAGCGTATGAACGAAATCTCCGGCTATAAGTCCTGTCGCTTGTGCCATCATTTGTAATAATAATGCGTAAGAAGCAATATTGAAAGGTACGCCCAGAAATATATCCGCACTGCGCTGATACATCTGTAAACTCAGGCGTCCGTTCGCCACATAAAACTGGAAGAACGCATGACAAGGCGGGAGGTTCATATTATCCAGGTCACCCACATTCCAGGCACTGACAATGATCCGTCGGGAATCCGGATTATGTTTGATCGTTTCGACAGCTTCGCTGATCTGGTCGATAGAACCACCTTTATAGTCCGGCCACGAGCGCCACTGGAAACCGTAGATATGTCCCAGGTTCCCGTCGGGGTCTGCCCATTCGTTCCAGATACGCACTCCATGTTCCTGCAGATATTTCGCATTGGTATCCCCTTGAAGGAACCAGAGTAATTCGTAAATGATAGACTTCAAATGCAGCTTCTTTGTCGTAAGCAGAGGAAATCCCTCTTCCAGATTGAATCGCATTTGATGGCCGAAAATACTTTGTGTACCGGTACCTGTACGGTCTTCCTTCCTCACTCCCTCGGCTAATACGCGATTCAGCAATTCTAAATATTGTTTCATTTTTATCTCTATAGTAGCTTACAAAAGTACGAAAGTGATTTGTATAAAACAACAGGTAATTTTTTTTATGTTCTTTTCTCCGGCTACACGGGAGCTGGATATAGATAATAATGAGCCAATGTGGCAATATGCTAATGTGCCAATTTGGAAAGATTTGAGCTATCTGCTAATTATAGTATGAACCAATTAGTGACGGTGCCTTCAGGCTGTAGGCCTGTAACAAACTAGCCCAGGGTTCTAACCCTGGGTCCCCTTGAATCCTTCTCTTTCTGAGGCACCCTGTAGGGGTGCGACAAGATTGAAAGGGTTGATATTTATCTTGTGCCGCCCCTACAGGGCGGAAAGGCAGGAGCGGGTTTTCATAAACCCAGGGTTAAAACCCTGGGCTGGTTTGTTAAAGCCTTACAGGCTTACATTGACACCGTATGGGCGGTTCGCGAACCGCCCATACCAACGATGCTACATTCAAATTTGACAATAAATGAACCATTCATAGCTCGTATGTTTGCCAACAGTTGTGCACAACTGTTGTGTCAGCGTGGTGAAATTGTCATCGAATGTTCTCTCATAGGTTACTGGCTATTATATTAAAAGCGACTATCAACTAGTTTATTAGTAGTTAGTTAGTATTACTAGCCTGTACGGAGGAATTAAATACGGTGTACAGGGTAACGGGATGAGGTGTACACCCTAACCGACTAGGGTGTACAGGGTAGCTTTACTGGGTAAGGACTTAAGAGACAATAGGTAAGGAGGTATGTAATAGTTCCTCCTTTATCTCTTTATAGGAAATGAAAGAACTAATTTAAAAAGTCACCTTTCAGATTTCAGGATAGATAACTGATTGAAAAATAGCGGACCCGCCTGAAGGATGCCTTACACAGGAAGTTGATTCCGATAAGTAGGCATCCGTTTGCCAACGAATAGTTATCCGTTGGCCGGCGGGAAGTTATCCGTCCTAAAAGCATAGATGTTCCGAATTGTCAAGACAGCTTTTGGGATGACAAGTGTATATATTTGAAGACAAATGTCTTCTATTTTGCCGGCAGCTATTTAACCTTGAATTCTCGTATATATTTTTTAGCAGTTTCCTCCCTTCAGCCGGACGTATTGAAAAACATTCCATCCGGAACATCTGAAAGCTGAAGGCAATAGTCTGCAATTCATAAGGAGGGCGAATCGGATAACAACCGACTTATATTATAGACTCTTGTATTTGATTCCGGGAATAGTTGTTTTCCGAGTATAGAAATCGTTGAACCTACTTTTCCCTTGATCTTTTGGTTACTGACAAATCTTGAACCAACCCGTATCTCCGTTAGCATGTTGAACTGATTTATTTGATGGGAGGTGACAGAATGATAATCGGGAGATGTAGTCATAATGTGCATATTACATTTATATAAATGCAAATAATTTTTTATTATACTGCTTGGAGGTATGGATAATTTTGGATATATATTTATTAATATTAAAGTACAGGTACGTTAGTTTTATGTGCTTACAAACCATTTTGGTTGAGTAAAAAAAGAGGCTTTAACAAATAGGCTGAATTCTTTGTGTGGATTATGAATCAACGGCGGAGGTCGAATTTTGAATGACTAAAAAAAACGTTCCTTTTTTTCTTGCAGCAAAAATACGCATTCCTTTTGAACCTGCAATTCTTTTCAGAACTTTTTTCACTTTTCTATCTGCTTTCTTATCAGTACGATACGAAAACGAGGACAAAATACCCTATTCCTGTTACAAAAGTAAAAGAATCTTAAACGCGTGGCGAGAAAAAAGGAACGTTTAAACTCGCCAAATCGGTAATCGATGAGTAAAAAAGATGCCTAAATACAGGCATTTAACAGTTCCCCTGAAATGCTTTTTCTTGTGTCCTACGGGTTTAGGCGGTTGAAATGAGCTAAATGGACGAAAAATAGTCAATTTGAGTATAGATCATAATTTTATTAATTAAATGTTTTACGTATGAGAAAAAGTACTTTGGTAAAAGGCGGGTCGGCCGCTCTTTTATGTGCTATGGCTTTTTATGGCTTGTCTCCGATGCTGAATGCAGCAGATGCGGACTATGCTAATATAAAAGCGAAATGGTATGATGGTGTGAGCACCGAAGCTGCGTGGGATGACGAATCGACACTGGTTGGTGAAGGTTTGTATAATTTCAAGCCACTCGACAAGGTGAATGTACACAATCATTGGGAAGCTAATTCAACTTCTTATGGCAATTATGAGTCGTTGATTGATTTCACAAAGATGAATGCAGGTTTAATGAACGGTGCTTTCGTAACCTTCTTCAATCTGGATGACAGTGATACTCCTAACTATTTGAAGCCTTTTACCGGAAAGTATCTGGAAATGGCTTATTCGGATATTAAGAATCACGAAGAAATGAACACTGCCGAATATCTGAAATTTACAGACGATAAAGGCAATACTGGTCTGGGTATTTATCAGAATCAGACAGCCAGTTCACGTGTAGACTTCCTGTATAGCACTAAAGGCTTGACAGGCGTTGAAAGCGTTGAAATGGACGTTCGTGCTTTTGGTAATGTTGATCTGGTAAATCGTAAGATCGACTGGACATATGACGTATATGTTTATGATATGTCTGGTGAATATGTTGGTCAGATGGTTAGTGACCGTGCAATTTTCACGGCAAGCAATCATGAAGTAGCTACAGCGCATACACATCATATTAAAGCGCATGTTTCTGATGCTGATAATACAAATGCTAATTCCTGGCAACAAGGTTCTCTGGATAACAAGATCATTCTTGTTATGTTCAAGGGAGCTAAATCGGTTGCTGACGATGCAGTTTCTTCTACAGGCTCAAAGAACACAGAACCGTTGACAGTATTTACAAATGCTCGTTTGGCGTTCAATCGTCCTGATGTTGCTTTTGGTGCTGCAAATACGAAAGTGTTTGAAGCGGGTGCCGGACGTAATACAGCTTGTGCTGCTGACACGTTGGTTACAAATGTGGAGTTCTGGAACACATTGTATGAAAATAATAAGACTAACAATGAATATACGGCTACTTTCAGTGGTGTTGATCGTGATGGTCTTTATGCAGCAGACAGAGATCCGAAAGAAGAACTGGCATATTACGAATTGAATGTTGAATATCCATTTATTGCTGATGAAATGGAAATTTCTCAGGAAGGTGATTTGACAAAAGTTCAGGGTTGGGTTTCTTTGGATCAGATGGTTGCTGACGGTAAGATCGGTAGAACGGGTACACCTGGTAAGGATAAGAAAGTTACTTATCTGATTCCTCGCGAATTCTTTGTTCAGACGGATGCTACAGAAGACCGCGATTGCAAATCAAGCGCTCGTTTCACTTACTACTTTGCTCCGCAAGAAGTAAAAGCATTTGACAAGGATAATTATATCTGGTCTACAATCACTGCTGAAGCTTCAGATACGGCTCGTTACGAACTTCAGGGTTCTTCTATTCCTGAATATAGCGAATTGAACGATCTTCATTTCGACGAATATCTGGACTTCAAGACCGCACAGGTTAGCTTCAAGAACTTACCTTACTTTAATTCGGTAATCGGTCGTACAGACAATTATACTTTATCGGAAGATCTGTTTGGTGGATTGACGTTGGAAAATCGTACTAAAGCTCCGAAGCATTCAACAGGCCGTTATGATGACGACGTGAATCTTAAGGGTTGGAAGATCGTCTTCATAAATGAGGAAGGTAAAAAAGATTCAACTTATTACGAAGGACGTTTCTTGCCTATGTCTCTTTATGGATATAGCTATACCGATTGGAAAACATGGCTGGAAGCTAATGGTTGTCCTGACTGTTGTATCGAAGACAGTCCTGAAGAAGTTGGTAACTATGCAGATGTCGATGTAATCGATTGTGACGGTAATATCAACAAGAATATCATCAGTATCAATGCGATCTTTAAATATCACCGTGGTGATATAAACATCGGTGACGACGAGTCTAAATATGTAAATGAAACATATACAATCGCTCCGCGTTTGGTTTACGATGCTTCTGTTGCAAGATATAATGTAAATGAAGATGTACTGTCTGGTACGACTTATACTTACAGTGGTCAGGATCTGATCAACAAAGTAGGTGATGCAGTTTACTCAGGCCCGATCAAGATCTTCGGTAACAATACATTCGTATGGTTCCAGGATACCGACCAGTCTCTGTTAAGCCACGCTATGGGCGTAATGAGCTCTGAATTATTGAAATATTTTGAAAAGATCGACCGTAAGGACTTCTTCTTCGCTCCGTACGATGAATGGGATGGTTACAAATATGAGTCAAGACCTCACACAGTGAAGGTATTTGCTACAGGTTTGAAACCTGACGTAGAAGGCGGTACAGTTGCTTCTATCAAGATCTTCAAAGAACAGTTCTCTAAGACTGAAGGCATTGATGATGCAGTTTATCATACAAATGCATTCATGTTCTCTGCAGAAAGCCTTGATTTTGCAAAAGTATATGTGAAGAAAGGTTCTCAGGAAAAACCGATCGAAGAATATAACGGTGCCGTATTCGGTAAGTTTATCGGTATGAGCGTTGGTGATACTCTGGTTTACAAAGTTGACTTGGATGACGACTATGCAGTACAGTATGTGGAAGAAACAGGTCTTGACATGACTGTTAAGTATGTTCCTTACAATGACGTGAACCTGGTTCCGATCGTTGCTGAAAGCTGGAACGAATGTTTCGAAGGTACTCCTAATATCTTCCACCATGTAGCTCAGTTCGGTGCAACTACAGCTAACAATAAGGGATGGAACGAATTCTATACATTCGGTACTACCGACAGAGGTTTGGTAACTACAATGAATGCAGATAAGGTGATCGGTTCTTATACCAGCTTCTATTCATTCCTGACTCAACAGTTCGGTTCTTGCAACACTTGCGGTGGCGGTAGTCTGCCAACTTTGAATTCTTCCAGCAGTTCAAGTGAAAACTGGGTTCCTGCTCCTAACTTCATCTATAACGAAATGTTCCGTAAGGATTACAAGACTCGTTATGTAAATACTTGCTATCCGGTACGTGACGGTCAGTTCATCATCGCAGGTTTGAACATCGTTGATCCGGTTGACATGGAAGTATTTTCTAACAAGAAGGGCGCATTCGAATATGAAGTAACAGTTCTGGGCGACCTGAACGGGGAAGCTTATGGTAGAGTAGATACAGTAGGTACTATGGTTCAGATTTCTCCGAACAAATACGGTGAAGTATTGGCTCTCGTTTCTGCTAAGTTCGATCCGAAAGATCGCAATGGTCTCGAAATGACTATCGATACAATCACAAGTGGTTCTGAAAAGGGTATGTGGGCTCGCTACTATGCGAAAGACTCTATCCGTCTGGCTCCGCAGCAGCATGGTGCTGACGTGGAAAAATACAACCGCGTATACTTCTTCGACCTGGATGATTACAAACATAATCTGACAGTTAACGACCAAAGATGGGCTGATCTGGGTGTTTGGGCTCCTTACGGAATCAATGTAAACGATACGCTGACAGCTGGTATCAAGGGTGACGTGAAAGTACCTGAAGTATGGTTCAGTTCTGACGCTGCCGGTAAGAATAAGATCGACGCATTCCAGTTCGGTGTTGTAAATGGTGGTGCTTCTAAAGATTCTGTATTCTATATCCAGGGTCGTGACCTGCCTCATTACGGTACTACTGTAAGTGGTGAAGAATCTAAGATAGAACAGGAAATCAACTTGTTGAGTGCTTCTGACTTGTTCACATTCGGAACAAACAAAGCAAAAGAAGTGAAACTGTTCATCCGTGAGAAATCTATGGAACTGGCTGCAACAGCAGAAGAAAATCCTTATACATTCAAGGGGGGTGAAAACGACCTGGTGAACAATGTTCTTCGTGGTGACGTAGCTGCTAAGATCGATGTTCGTGCAACTCCGAACGTAGAAGACCTTTGCGATGTAGAAAACGCATTGTCTCTGTCTGCCGTATGTGATGTACAGAAGGATCTGCCGCTGGCATTCACTGCCGGTCTTGAAATGCCGTATATTAAAGATATGGAACCAGGTGACGTAGGTGGTAGCGATGCTCGTATCAAGTGGACAGCCACTCCGGGTGCTCAGTACTATCAGGTTGCTGTAGGTCGCTTCACTCCGAAGTACACTTCTGAAGATGTATTTATGTCTGAAGTACGTGCTGACGATGCAAGCAAGACTATCTGGGTTGAATTGTTCAACGCAACAGGTGATGTGATCCACCGTGATAACAAAGTAAACTATTGGTTGGAAGTAACTAAAGAATATACAGATGCAGCAGGTAAACCGCAGAAAGAAGTAACTAAGGTAAGTGTAGACAACTTCGAATTGCAGGGTAATACGCAGCCGATCGACAGAAACTGGGGTTATGCTCCGATTGCCCACCAGATGGACAACATGGAACTGACTACAGACATCACGAAACCGGTTAAATATACGATCCGCCTGATGGAAGGATTCCAGACTGATGCACATCAGATCGATATCTATCTGTTCGATACTCCTGCAACATGGATGGTTAGAAAACCTGTTCCGGGTATGCCTATCAACGGTGGTGAGTTCAATACAGGTGACTGGAGAACAGAAGTAGGTTCATTGCCTACAGCATATTACGAATGGCAGGATGATATCAACTTCGACGGTGAAGAATCGTTCAAGGTTTCTGCAACATCCACTTCAATAGCTGTTCATAACCTGATCCCGCAAACTGCTTACACGGCACGTGTACGTGCATTCAACGAATGTGTAGGTGGTGAAGAAATGATTCCGTCGGAAGATTATTATGACTTCGCTACATCTAAGACTGCTACCTCTACAGGTGACATCTACTTCGATGAAGCTGACGAACATGATCCGGTATCCAACGAATCAATCAATACAACTGACGTAACAGTTCTGGGTGGCCAGGGTAAGGTAACGATCCTGAATGCTGCTAACAAGAATGTTGTCATCAGCAACGTATTGGGTCAGACAATTGCTAACACGACAATCAATTCCGACAATGTTACATTCAATGCTCCGGCAGGAATCGTAGTTGTTGTAGTTGATGGAACAACAGTGAAGGCTGTCGTTAAGTAAGACAATGAATAACTATTGATATAAAGAAGTTTATAATCAATAATTTAAAATAGATAACCGCGCGGCGGCAGTAGAGGTGTTGCTTGCAATGCCTCTACCTGACACCAACTAATCCGTGAGGACGAAAAAGCGGGTATTAATACTAAAGTAATGAAATATAAATTCTTCCGCCCTAGCTCTGTGAAGAATGAAAGCGGATATAAACCCTGGCGGAGTTTCTTTTGTCAGGGTTTATATTATGTTATATAACTTGATTATAAGCACTTACTATCTATTGATTGAAGTATAAACTAATAAAAATAATAGCGTATGAAAAAAGTATACTTGATCGATGTGAGTAGGCGACTACTTATATTCGTGCTACTATTGGGAGGGTATATTACACAAGCGGCTGCAGCAGACATTTATGTCCCCGTAAAAGATGTCCTGTCATATTATGAAGGAACCAGTGACGCTAATGCGGAGCAGTTAAAATCCCATATCCAAAGTTTATTGCAGGGAGTTGTCGATCAGAGTGATCAGGCAGCGATTATATCCGATGTTACTATCAGAGGTAACGGTGGGGATCAGACCGGTGATTTGGTGGCAGGAAGTTATAACTACACTTTTAAAGTGACTTCCACCAGTTCCATTACGTTAAATTTTGAACGGACGATCGGTACAGGGAATATAAATCCTGCAACTCTGTTCGGCGAACTGGATCATGATCAGGTAGTTGTATCAAATGCTATCGAGATCAAAGCCCGCCAGGCAGTCGGTGATTTGAAATTCCCGGCTAACTGGGGTAATTATGTGTATGGAACATCTGTTAGTGATTTACATTCTAAAATACAGGTGCTCGATATGCCCGGAGTTTCATTTAATGATGCTTCGGTTTTTCTGGTTAAAGACGGCGTTTCCGCTCAATATACCGGAAATAATATGTTGGAAGCCGGAAAGTATGATGTGGTTATTACATTTCCTCCGACAGATCAGTTTGCTTATGAACCCGGTTTGACCAATTGTACCAAGCAGGCGACAGGTTCTTATATTTCAACCAAGCAACTGATTGTAAAGGAAAAGCCGATCGATAATACGGTATTCCCTGTGTTTGCGGAAAAGGTTGGAGGCTTAGGCGAACTGGATCCGGCATCCAATCTTAATTTGAACCGGATAAAGATTCTGATCAGGAATAATATAACTTCATCCGATGATTTTATTTCCGAGATAAAAATATATTCAGGAAATGGTTTCACCAGTGAAATAACTACTGGTCGGTTAGTTCCGGGTAATGTATATAGTTATCGCGTGGTGCTTCTTCCGAATTATGGTGCAGGCAGCAATGTCTCTGCCGGCGTAGGTGGAGCAAGCGTTTCTTTAAATACTACTGAATGGAGCTATGATATTGTAAGCGCGATTGCGATTGGGAAAAACACGTTACAGGTGAAGCTACCCGATTTTGTTTCAAGCCCGATCCGTATTGGCGACTATGCTGATAACACTGCTACGGCTACGATGCTGAAACGTCTGATTCAGGATATAAATCCGGAGATGGTGGACCAAAACCTGGTTCCTCAGGTTGAGGTAACTGGTGGTACGGTATCTTCCGGTATGGCAGATAACACCTATCTGGGTTATAAAGTGACAGTTCAGGGTGATCTGGCTCAGACAAATTTGAATTTTGTAACAAATGGGAATGTCTCATCTGCTAATCTGGTTGTAAATGGAAATGTTTGTACGTTTAGTAACTCTCTGTTATTCGTAACAACATTGCCAACCACCCATTCTTTGATTTATCCGGGTAACTATCAGATCGACTACGAAAAAGATATGCTGCCGAATGCGGTCATCCGCCGTATCAAGAGCGATCTGTTGGTTCGTAATGCCGGCGTTTTAGGAAATGAAACGTTCGTTGTTCGCCTGATCAATAATGACCTGAGCAATAAAAATGCGATAGCGGAAACAGACGATTCGTTCGGTTATAAGATCATCATCACGAAGAGCGCAACCTTGCAGGAAATAGAAATTCCGACTAATCAGCGGATCAATATCGTTGATAAAGGTACGACAATCGAGATCACTTATTCTAAAAGCATTGCTATCGTTCCCCGTCCGGCGATCAATTTTACATTCGGTGAATATACCGTTCAGTATGTGAAGGATATGACCCGGGAACAGGTTGCGGATAAGGTTCGCGAATATATCTATATGGCAAATCCGTACAATATTGAGTACATAGAAAATGTACAGATCACGAACTCCCGTATCAGGGAAAATATGGGTACGGCTACTTACCGGGTAACGTTAAGTGGAGACCTGGATGCCCTGTTCTCTGAAGTAACAGTGAACGGACAGCCGCATAGCCCGACAACGTTTGAAGGTACAGTAAATATCACGCCGCGTCCGATCGCAAAAGTGAAACTTTACAAATATGAGTTCAAGAAAGAAGGCGCTTCCAATGAAATGATCGAAAAAGCGATCATGGCTGACCTGCTTTTGAAGAACCCGGATATGAAGGGGGCTTATATTTCCAGCGTAACATTGGTGCCGGCAATCGGTAGAGATCTTTACTCTTATACGGTAGTATTCAATCTGAATGATAATATTCAGAAGATTGAAGTAACGAATGAAGATGGAGGTCTTATCATCCCGATAGAATTGTTCGGTTATACAACAGCTACTTATCTCCGTTCCGTACGGTTGACCGATAACGGCCAGTCGCTGGCTGAATATCCGCTTCCGATCAATGTGCAACTGCCATTGTGGGAACGTCCGTTCGGACAGACGGCCGATGAGTATGCACTGGCTCTGCTGAGTGACTTCAGACTGACTCCGGGTGCTGACCGTGTAACGGTTCCCGACCTGAATAACTGGGGAGTGAAGACCTATCTGATCAACAACGAAACTTCTACAGGCGATGTTCCGGTGCGTATTGCCGGCGAAAGCTATCCGCAGGTTTCCGACTTGTATGGTTACGAAGTGGTGACAAGTTCAAATACTCAGTTCTCGGAATACTATACATTAAATTATATAGCACCAAGCAGTATCCATCTGACTAAAGACGGTAATGATGTAATTGCGAAACTGGCTCTCCGCATCGTGAAAGCGAAACGTACGCTCACTTTGCCGGAAGTAAATGTGACTTATAGGGATATCAATACAAAAGTCGCTTTACTTGACTCTGTAAAGAAGGCTGTATTGGAAGACCCGGCAAACGAAGAGTTCTTTGAACTGGTAACAAAGACGGGTGTTAAGCCTCAGAAGAGTTTCACCGTTACTATTAATAATATAGAAGAAGAAGGAACAACCGCTGTTAAGACATATACTTATTCGGTTGCATTCGTTCAGAAGGTAACTGATAATATCGAAATAAGAGAAACCGGTGCGAAGACATTGGTCGTAAATGCAGCTCCGGTTGTATTCACTTTCCCGACGGATATCTCTTATCGTTACGGAAAACGCAAGGTTGCTATCGAAGCAGACATCCTCAGTCAGTTCCTGGCTGCCAACGAAGGTTTGTTGAGTAGTTATACTTGTTTTGAAAATCCGGCCGACCTCTTCAAGGTAATGCTGACAACAGCTGATTGTCAGGCTGAAGCAACGGAAACGATGCCGAAGAACGGTGATTACGGTTACAGAGTGGATGTGCTCGACCCGGCATTGTTGTCAAACTTCCAGCTTGACAATCAATTCGGAAGCAACTTCCATAACGTACAGAATTCTGTGCAGATCGGTCAACGTAAACTGACTATTACTTTGCCTACTTATCTGGCTGCAACAGCTGAAGAAGAAACTGCAGCGAAAGCTGTGTTCACCTTCGGTAAGGCGACAAAAGTCCAGATCGTTCAGCAGATCTATGATGATATCGTGGCTCTGAACGGAAGTAAGATCAAGAGTGACTATACATTGGTTGTCGACCTGGTGACAGCCAAAGCTCAATTGGATAAACAGAATCCGGTAATCGGCGAATATGACTATACGGTAGATCTGACATCTGCCGACTATACCTTCGTTTATGCAATTGAGGGTGCGGAAGTTACAACTGAACCTGATACCGAGGTTATTACTGCCGTTAAGGCTGTGAAAGTCGTTGCTCCGGGTGTTGTGGTGACATTCAACGAGAAAGAGCTTAAGGGTATCTGGACGATTATGAGCGGTGCCCCTGTTTATGATCTGACTAACCTGACGCTGGCGGCTGATGATTATGGTTTTAGCCTGGTTTCCCTGGTGGAAGATCCGGAAACACCGACCGCTGCAATGACGAAAGCCCGTTGGGATAAGCTGTTCAGTACGAATAAACTGCACTGGGCATTGTACCGCAACGATAAACTTCAGTTCCACGGCAATACGTTGAACAGTGTATTGGTTGACTCAATCAAAAATAATGTAACTCAGGGAACATTCAAACTCCGTATCATAGACGCTTCTACTTTGAAGGCTGCTATCGGTAACTTTGAAATCCAGCTGGATACCGATCTGGCTAACCTCAAAGTGACTCCGGCAACCGTAGAAGTGAAAGCTGCAAAGGATACGTATACAAAAGTATATGGTACAGAGGTAACAAAAGACTCCGACCTGAATGCAAAACTTGTATTTGCAACAGAACCGAAGCTGACTGCTGCAAAATTGCTGGCAGACAAGAATGTAATTGACTTGTTCGAAACGCTTCTGCCGAGTGAGGTTAGTGTCTACGCAGCTGATGCTCCGGTAGGAGACTATCAGATCCGTGCAGTCGATGCAATGGTGAAAGAGATGCTTACTCCGGTTATCGGTGTTAAGTTCACCGCCAGCGAAACGCAGGCAAAAGTAACTGTGACTCCGGCTCCGTTGACAGCTGCAGATTTGACTATCACTCTTTCTGTAACCCGTGAATATGGGGAAGATGCAACAGATACCGACGTTTATGCCGCTGTGACAGGTGAATTATCTGACGCATTCCAGGCAGAGATCAGCAAATTGCTGAATGCAGAAAATGTGAACCGTACAAGCTGGTTGGATTTGTCGGGTGTCAATAAGAAAACAGACGTTGGTACGTATGAATTACGTCTGACTTCTTCGGCTGCCGCACAGATTGCAGCATTGCTTCCGAACTTCGATATCACAGGTGCTACTATTGCTAATGCTGGTCTGACGGTTACGAAGGCTCCGCTGACAGTACGTGCGAAGAGTTATAGCCGTCCGTATGGCGGTGGTAATCCGGATCTTGAAATCGAATATATCGGTTTGAAGAATAATGAATATGAAAATCTGGCAGACGTGTTCTCGGTAATGCCGAAGATCGCTACGGATGCTAAATCCGATTCACGTGGCTCTTACGATATCTACTTCACGACAGAAGGTGTTGCACGCAACTATACGGTAACGCATGAAAACGGAACATTGTCTATCGACAAGATCCGCCGTACGATCATCTGGCCGGAAGATCAGCGTAATCTGGTCATACCGGTTGGTGAAACAGTTGAGTTGTCTGCTTATCTGAAATCGGAAGCTGACGGCAAGCCGTCTATCAATGATATCCGTTACGAACTGTCGGGCAACGACCGCGAACGTGTTATCCTGTCTGAGGTTGCCAGAGGCAAGTATGCCGTAACAGGCCATGTACGTACGGAAGGCGACGATTATGTAACCATCACGGTATATGCAGACGGTGACGATACATACGAAGATGCAACTCCTGTAACAGGTACGATCAAAGTGATCGCTCCGGAAGGTGACGCAGCTAAAGTAAACGTGATCGTTTCCAACGTAACAAGTATTTACGATGGCAATCCGAGAACTGTCAGCGTGAAGGTGACCGACGTAGAAACAGGTGAAGAAGTGAAAGACTTCAGTATCTATTATGAAGGTGACCAGCTGGGTTCGGTACCGACAACTTATCCGTTATCACAGGATGCTCCGACAGATGCCGGCGTATATACTGTAACGGTGAAGGCTACACTTGGTTCTGTCACTTATGCTTACACAGCTAAGAATAAGATGGTGATTGCTCCGAAAGCTGTTACCGTAACTGCCCGCAGTTTCGACATTAAGTACGGCAATGAATTGCCTTCTTATGCGAATGCTTACGATTACAATAAGAATGACTTCCTGAATGGCGAAGACTTCAAGGTGGGACAGGCTCCGGTTGTACGTATTGAAGCATACAACGGCAAGGCCGGTTCTTATAAACTGACTCCGTATTCGGCACAGGACTTCGGTCGTAATTATGTGGTTACTTATGTTTCCGGATTCCTGAAAGTCAGCAAAGCTGCTTTGACGATCCTGGCAGATAATAAGGAGTCGGTTTACGGCAAGGAGCTGGAAGAACTGACTTATACAGCTACAGGTTTCGTGAAAGGTGAGACGTTGAAAGATATTGGTTTCGCTCCGCGTATCAGCTCGACTGTTACAAGAACATCAGATGCAGGAGTTTATCCGATCACATTCTCTGATAACTATACTTCAGACAACTACGAAGTTTCTTACGTGGACGGTAAATATTCTGTTATCGCCGCTTCGCAGAAGATTACATGGAATCCGGAAAGCGTGATCGACGTAGAAGGTGGAGATGTTATTCTGACCGCTTCTGCTTCAAGTAAACTTCCTGTAACATTCAATTCGTCTAACGATGCAGTAGCCTATGTGAACCAGATTGGAGATGCATGGATTCTGACTCCGGTTACTTCCGGAACCGTAACGGTTACAGCTATGCAGCATGGTAACAAGAACTATAACGCAGCTGAACCTGTAGTGGTAACATTCCTTGTAGACGACGAATATCTGTCTGTCGATAACGAAAAGATCACAGTAACAGACTACATCGAAGTATATCCGAGACTGTTTACCCATTCTGTAACAGTGGCCGCTCCTTCTGAAATCAAGCAAGTTGAATTGCTGTTGATGAACGGTACGTTACAGAAAGTAATTCGCAAACCGGGATCTGTTATTGATCTGTCATCGTTTGGATCAGGTATCTATCTGCTCAATGTAACATTGGAAGACGGAACCTTCAAATCAGTGAAGATCATTAAGAAGTAACCTGTAAAACTAATTTAGTATGAAGAAATATATTAAATCAATATTAACATCGAGGAAGCAGCTTATGCTGCTTCCCCTGATGCTTGTTTCAGGCGGTATCATGCAGGCGCAAACGGCTGTTCCCGATACCATATATGTAAGTTTCAATGCCGCAGATCCGGTAACGATGACATATGGACAGGACATGAATACGGTTGTTTCCGATGCCGGCTTGACAGGTAGTAGTTTTAGTTATCTGTATGTGAAAGCAGAGGACGGTACGGCCAGCGGTTTGAATGGAACCGTATCTTTCAAGGACGGTGCTACCGTAGCCAGTGTATTGAAATTTTCTGCGACGCCGACAGTCGGGGGCGGACAGGCTCTTGGGTTTGTAGCCGATAATCTTTCGGATTATTTTAGCTATACGGCAAATGGTGAGAATGTAGTTTTCTTTACCAGTAATCGGAATGATGCTACTATAACTCGAACATTGACAGTGAATAAGGCTACATTGAGCATTGCAGCCAAAGACACCAGCCGTTTCTACGGAGACGAAAACCCGGCGACTCCCTGGTCTGCCAAAGACTTTGTGTTCAGCGGGTTCGTGAATGATGATACGGAGGCTATTTTCACGAATTCACAGGTTAACGTATTGCCTACGGTTTCTTATTCGGGAGCAGATAAAAACTCTGTTCCCGGTACCTATGTAATCGAATTGGCCGGTGGACAGGCCGTTAACTATAATCTGGATTTGCAGGTATGGTCGAATAGCTGGCCCGATAGAGGTTTATTGACTGTAAAGAAGTCACCTTTGACATTGGCTGTTCCCGACAGTGCACGTTTGTATGACGATGCAAATATCGCAACAGTTCCCGGTAGTAAACTCGTTATTACCGAAGGGGTACTGAAAAACGAACAGACGCTGGAAGGTTTATTCCAGGGAGATAACCTGGCGGTAACTCATACGGCTATTTCTGCTGCAGTGAATAAACCGAAGAGTGACGTAGGAACATACAGTTATGAACTGAATGAGGCTTCAGTAACTCAGGCTGCCTATCGATTGTCAAACTACGATATCCAAGCTATCGCTGCGGGTAAATATGAAGTGAAGAAAGATACGATTACAATCACTGTGTTTGATGCTTACCAGGAAGTTCCTATCGATGATAAGAATGTAAAAGTTATGCAGAAAATTTATGGTGAACCGAATCCCGACGGATACTTCTGGTTGAAGAAGAGAGCGGAAAAGCCTGCTGCTGTAGCTCCTTCTTATGCGTTCTCGAAAACAGCTGAGGCAGTAAATTATATTTCTGCGGCAGCCGAAGGCGACAAAGGTTTTAAAGTCGCTCCGCTTGCCGGATACTTCGATTATGAAGGCAAAAAAGCAACTGAAAAGACTGAAGTAAACCTGAAGCGTGAGAAACCGAATCAGAAAGAAGACAGCCTGTATGCTGCCAAAGTGGATAACATCGACAAAGTATCTTCATTGAACTACGCATTCAAAACCGTTGACGGTTCGTTCCTTATCAACCAGCGTCCGCTGGCTATATGGAAAGTAATTGTTGACCGTGTATATGGTGAAGCCGATAAGGATACGACCTGGACGTTCGAACCGAATGACGCTGACAAAAAGCGTGGCTTAGCTATCTTCGATGCGAAATATCAGACAACAACAACTCCTGACGATATCATCGACTTCATGCCGAAAGTTGTCGTTAAGCCGGTTGCTGCCGATAATACGTTGCATGCAGGTTCTTACAACGACACACTGCATATCAAGGTGGTTACTGAAGATAAGTCCATCCAGCCTCCGTTCCAGGCAAAGGACCGTAACTATAAGTTGATTATGAACACGCTGGTTCCCGGAACAATGACCAACGACAGTGTCCGCCTGGAAGTGATGAAAGCTCCGTTGATCATCCGTCTAGATACAATCAAGAGAGCATACGGTTCAGCCGATCCTGAATTTAATAAGGCGGAAGTTCAGAAAGAGTTTATCTCTTACGAAGGCTTCAAGCTCGACGAATCGGCTAACAGCCTGGATTCGACTGCTACCGTAGCTGTCGGAAACCGTATCAAGAATCTGGTTCTAAATAACCGTCCGGCGGGTATCTTACCGGTAGGCACCTATGAACTGACCGGTATCACTGATATCAACAAGGAAAATCCGAACTACGAAATTACAATTGTAGGAAAGGCGCGCTATCAGGTGTATCCGGATAACAGTTATGTCATGGTTTGGACTCCGATACAGAATGAATTGATCGTGGGTGACCTGGTTCGTCTGAATGCCGTTGTAAAACAAGGATCGACCGTGATTGCCGAAGGTTCACAGATTATTTACGAATCATCCGATCCGGCTCTGATCCAGGTAGAGAAGGTGGAAAGCATCTGGTATCTGCGTGCAAAAGCGCTGACAGAAAACGACGGTGTTACCATTACCGCCCGCTACAATGCTGAATCTGGACAGGAAGAAGCGTTGAAGTCGGAAGTATTTAAAGTAGTACGCCTGAAAAACGAAGCAGATTACAATGTTGTATTGGGTAATATGGTCTTTGATTACGATGGTAAAGGTAAAGCAGCCGATGTAAAACTGACCGATCTGAAGGGTATTACCGAATACACTCCGATTGTCACTTATAACGGTGATTACGATCTGCCGGTCGATGCGGGAATCTATAACATCTCCATCTTTGTGAAACATAACGGTTCCGAACTGCTTGTCCGCAAGGAAAAGATGCAGATCAATCCGCGTGAAGTATATGTGAAACCGAAGGATGCACTGATTGCTTATGGTGAGGCTTTGCCGTCTACATTCGAATATACTTATTCTGGCTTTATCGGTAGCGATGACTTCAAGGCGGCTTCTGCTCCTTCTGTAAAAGTTTCCGGCGACATAACCGGTGCCGGTAGTTATACATTGTATGTAGAAGGTGGCGATCCGGGTGCGAACTATACAATCGTAGGAGGTACGGGAACACTTTCTGTATCGAAGGCTTTATTGAAGATCAGTGCCGGTACCGTCAACATCGTTTACGGTGATGAAATACCGGAATTTAAACCTGTATATGAAGGCTTCGTCGGTAACGATAATCCGGATGCCCTGAACTTCCTTTATACGGTGAAAACGAATGTGAAACCGGTCAATGCCGGCACTTACGATCTGGTTATCGACTGTCTGAGTTCGGATGAAGACAACTACGCCGTGACACTGGTTCCTGGCAAGTTGAATATAGCGAAAGCTGCAGCCGGATTACAGTTCTCAGTCGAATCGACAACGATTACAGTTGGTGATTCCGTTCTGCTGTATGCGAACTGCGAATCTCCGGCGAAGATATCTTTCGCTGCTGAGCATATTGATGTTGCCGGCCTGCGTAACCATGTAGAAGGCGTACACGTTATCGGTAAATCCGAAGGTGTAACCAAGGTATATATCACTATACCGGAATCTACAAACCACTTGTCACATCGTGATTCTGTGACTTTCAATGTGAAGATGGGCGCAGTAGGCAATGAGTCGATCACTTTACAAGGTGTCGGTTTGTATCCTACAATCGTAGAATACAATGCGACAGTCGTTTCCGAAATGCCGGTAGAAGCAATCTATGTGATTGACGCATCCGGTAAACTTCAGAAATTGTTCAGGAATCCTGAGCAGGTTATCGACCTGAGTCAGTTGCGTAGCGGTTACTATCTGGTACGGATCGTCCTGACGAATGGCGAAGCGAAAACTGTGAAGATTGTTAAGAAGTAATATTTTCCTGTTTCCCTTTCGGGAAGTGGATAAAAAATCGGAGCCCCTCGGATATTATTCCGGGGGGCTTTTGTATATTTGTCATGTAAACCACTATAAAATAATGTATTATGAGTAAATGTCTACTAAGGATTTTGTGCTGTGTCCTGATTATTAACGGAGCGGCTTTTTTTAGTTATGTGAGTGCCCAGTCTGTTCCCAATGGCGATTTCTCTGCTGAATGGGAGACCGGCTATAATGGAGTCGGCAAGCAACCGGCTTTCTGGAAGGCATCGAATGTCAGTCAGATGGGTGTAAAGAAAGAGTTGGTAACCCGCAATTCGGATGGCTCCGTGCAGTTGACTAACCAGTTTGTCGGTTTGTTTGGAATCGGGTCGAATGCACCGGCTTATATCTCTCTGGGAACTCCCTGGGTATATGCCAATATTTCGGATATATCCAAGAGTGACGGAGGAACAACCGGAGGAATAGAATTTATCCATCGTCCGGATTCTATTGTCGGCGTATTCAAACGTAAAGTCGTTGCGGAAGAAACTGCCTGGATGGTCCTTTATCTCTGGAAAGGAACAGTCGTTTCCCAGAGTCCGGATGGCAAAGAATTGATAGATAATGAGAAAGACGTGCTGGCGGAGAATGGTTCTGTTACCCTGATCGGTAAAGCTGAATTTGAAATAAAAGACGAGTTATCCGACTGGACGCGTATCTCGGTACCTGTCGACTACCTGTCGGAAGAAGCCCCGGAGAAGATGAATATAACCATATCCGGTGCCGATTACCGTAATCGCAGCCTGATAAAGGAGAATAATACCTTATCGGTGCAAAGTGTGGAACTGATCTATAAAGACCCGGTTTCAACAGAAAAAGTACAATTGCCATCCGATTTGATTTCCGTCGTTGACAATATCCTGTATCTGAATGGTAATTACAAAAACCTGACAGTCTATGCAATGAGTGGAAAACAGGTCTACTATTCTGCCCGTCCGGGAGAAACCGTTTCCCTGTCCTCCCTTCCTGCTGGAATTTATTCCTTGAGAGTCGAAGGAGAACAAGGCGTACAGACGATGAAGTTCCGGGTTCGTTAAAAGATATTATTATTCGGAGGATGAAGGAGATTCTGACTAGAATGGCGTATATTTGCCCTATATCCAACAAACACTTTAATTTATCAATTTGAAATGAAAAGACTATGTATGGCTGTTATGGCAATGTGTTTATTGCTGTCATGCGGCGAAAAAAGAGAAGAGGCTACACTCTCCGGATTAATGAAGTCTGATTTTGTATCGGAAGTGGAAGGTAAGCCGACCGCCTTGTATGTGTTGAAGAATAAAAATGGGGCAGAGGCTTGTATTACAAACTACGGTGGACGCCTGGTTTCTGTAATGGTTCCGGATAAGAATGGCAAAATGACCGATGTCGTGCTGGGTTATGACAATATCGGGCAGTATGTGCAGTCAGACGGAAACTACGGTGCTTTGATCGGACGTTACGGAAACCGTATCAACCAGGGTAAGTTTACTTTGGATGATGTTGAATATACGCTTCCTCAAAATAACGGTGCGCATTGCCTGCATGGTGGTCCGCAGGGGTATCACGCCCGCATGTGGGATGCTAAGCAGCTGAACGACCAGGCACTGGAGTTGACTTATCTTTCAAAAGACGGTGAAGCCGGCTTCCCCGGAAATCTGGATATCAAGGTTACTTATACGTTGACGGATGACAATGCTGTCGGTATCAAATATGAAGCTACAACCGACAAGAAGACGGTTGTGAACCTGACAAACCATAGTTACTTCAATCTCTCCGGTGTTCCCGGTTCCGATGTGTTGGACCAGTTGGTTATGATTAATGCAGACAACTACACTCCGGTTGACAGCACTTTGATTCCCGTAGGTATCAGTCCTGTTGATGGTACTCCGCTGGATTTGCGTACTCCGGTAGCTATCGGCAAACAGATTAACGACCCGTTCCAGCAATTGCAGTTCGGGCGTGGATATGACCTGAACTGGGTGCTGAATACAAACGGCGATAAGAATGTTCTGGCAGCCAAGGCGTATTCTCCGACCAGCGGTATCGCTCTGGAAGTATATACCAATGAACCGGGTATCCAGTTCTATACCGGAAACTTCATGGATGGAAAAGATACCGGAAAACATGGTGTCTTATATCCGCATCGTGGTGCTTTGTGTCTTGAAACACAGCATTATCCGGATTCACCCAACCATCCGGATTTCCCGAGTGTAGTGCTTAATCCGGGAGAAAAGTACCTCAGTGAATGTATCTATAAGTTTACGGTGGAGTAAGTAGTTCCAGTTTGTAGTAAGGAATGCAGACGAAGCGCAGAATAACGCAGATACTATTTTTATTAATAAGTCTGCGTTATTCTGCGCTTTCTGCGTCGTCTGAGTCCGGTAATATCCTTTTGGTATATCTTTTTTTCTTGTTAATAATTCTTTGCAAAGAATATATATTCTTGCTTTTAGCTATCTTTGCTTCGTTCAATGGGGAAGCCGTCCTTTGAGTTTCGGTTGCTCTCCTTGGGAACGATATGTAAGCGTTTAAGATATTATCTTTGGAACTGAAAATCGCCAAGTTTCTAGTCGGACAAAGATGATAGACAACTGAACGCTCACGCTTGTTATATATACTCCTGTATGTAGAATAGAGCGTGGGCTGTTGTCTTATTATTTGTTCGATGGGTGTTTGGCGATACCTCAGTTCCGAATAATGGATTAACAGTTTCCACGCTTCTTTATGATATAAAAATGCCAAACGAGGGAAACGGGGCGGCTTGATTGACGTATGAACCCAAAAGAAAGAGAACGGATTGCTGTTTGCCGTGTTTTACTGGATATCGCCGAAGGAACGGATGGCTATGCCTCCGTATCTGATTGTCCCCATTATCAACAGTTGCAGAATAAAATCCTTTTGACGGAGCAGGATTTTGAGAAGGCACGGGATACTTCGGTCCTGGAAAGCCTGGTAGTCCTGAAAGGGGCGCATTACAACATCAAGATGATGCTGGCACTGACCGTATGTGACCTGTATTCAGAGTATATGGTTATTCCGCTTAACTACCGCCTGGTTTTCGAAACATTGATGAGCGCGATTGACTGGCCCATCTCTTTTTCCGAAGTGCTGGCGAAGAGTAAAACGGAATAACGACTTTTAGAACAGGTTATAGTTTGTTCTGAGTACTTTAAATTCTGTGCGGCGGTTTATCTGGTCTGCTATTTCCTGTTGTTCGGGAGTCAGCGTCAGGATAAACTCTTCCGTCAATACATCTCCTTCATTCAGGAAATCGTAGTTCTTTGCCATCTTCTTATTGATAACTTTCGGTACGCTTTCGCCATAGCCTTTGGCCTCCAGGCGTTCTTTTTCGATACCTCCTGCAATCAGGTAATCCACTACTGATTGGGCACGGCGTTGTGCTAGGCGTTCGTTATACTGGTCGCTTCCTTTACGGTCAGTATGCGCTCCCAATTCGATTGTTACGTTCGGGTTGTCGTTCAGCATCTTAATCATTTCATCCAGTGCCTTCTGTGATTCGGGGCGCAGGGTTGCTTTGTCGAAGTCATAGAAGATGTTTTCGATAACTACCGGTTTGCTTATCGGAGAGAGGTAGAAGTCTACGATATACGTCTCGTTCTTTTCTTCCGGTCCGGTTTTCAGTTCGAAATTCTGGTTGAGGTAACCGCGGGCGCTTGCCATCATTACGTAACGGATATCACGTTCCAGTTCTACGCGGTAGGTACCGTCTTTTTTTGCCAGTACTTTTTCGTTCAGACCGTCTTTACCGACGATGCGGACTGTTGCGTCTTCAATCGGATTCTCGTCCACATCAGACACGATACCTTCGATAAAGATGGTTATGATAGGAAGTTCGAATGAGTACAGGTGGTCGTAGCCGCGGGCGTCATTGCGGTTGGAACTGAAAAAGCCTTTCTCCTTATCTCCTTCGAAGGTGATGCCGAAATCGTCTCCCATCGAGTTGATGGGTGCTTTCAGATTCTCGACATGCCATTTGCCGGTGCTGTCCTGGGTAGCTTTGAACAGGTCCAGTCCGCCCATGCCCGGATGGCCGTTGGAGGCGAAATAGAGTGTGACGGAGTCGCGTACGTACGGAAACATTTCGTCGCCGGGTGTATTGATGTCCGGCCCTAGGTTTTCCATGGGGCCGAAATCATTACCTACGAGCCGGGAGCGGAAAATATCTTTTCCTCCGAAACCGCCGACAGCGTCCGATACATAATACAGGTATTTCCCGTCGGGTGAGACTGCAGGGTGTCCCAGGGCGGTAACCGAGTCTTTCACAATACTGGCACGCGTCCCTTTTCCCCATTTGGCGCTGCTGCGGGTGGATACATATATTTCTGACGTGCGCGGTCCTTCCGGGTCCTGTGCGCAGTAGGTGTAATACATGGTGTTGCCGTCTTTGGAGAAAGAAGGGGTTCCTTCATCAAATTCGGTATTTACTTCATCTTCCAGTTCGACGGGGGCGAGCCAGTTGCCCTGTTCATCCTGTTTGACCAGGAAGAAATCGTTGTTTCGCTGGCCGGTGATGGCACTGATCGTTTCGTCTTTGTCCTTGTTGGCACCTTTCGGTGTACGGGAAGATGTGAAGTAGAGCTGGTCGTATTTCTCACCGTAAAGCATCGGGCAGAATTCACCGCGGCGGGAGTTGAATTTCTCCATCCGCTTGACGATATAACGGTTCGGGTTTTGTTTCCATTGCGGGGCCAGTTCGCTTCCTTTGATACCGTTGAGGGCCAGTTGACTTTCCGGGTTTAATAACAGGAAGTCGTTGTAATGGCGTATGGCGTCCATATATTTCCCGCTTTTCTGGTACATCTGTCCCAGGCGCAGGCTCACGATACTGTCGGGATAATCATAGCGCAGCGCATTCATATA
>Ga0129316_1000421_pt1 | contig 24521 bp, 24 predicted proteins | sample Cm1ome_2_FD_94429 | JGI IMG/M metagenome (GOLD analysis project Ga0129316, IMG submission 94429) | Eastern black-and-white colobus group fecal microbial communities from Wisconsin, USA - Cm1022B metagenome | ecosystem: Host-associated > Mammals > Digestive system > Large intestine > Fecal...
CGCCCGCATCCGGCGGGTGCTGCGAGGAACCTCTGCGGGCGGCGGATGCGTCAACGATGTAATTCTTCATGCGGCCTCGGCGGGCCTGCCGTTCGGCGGGGTGGGCATGAGCGGGATGGGCCGCTATCATGGAAAGGCCTCCTTCGACCTCTTTTCAAATCCGCGCAGCCTGCTCCTCAAGCCCGCCCGGCTGGAGTTGCCGCTGCGGTATCCGCCCCACAGCGCATGGAAGGAGCGGGCGGTTTCCGCCCTCTTCCGCCGGGGCGCGAACGGTTGATTTTCCGCGCGGCGCGTGCTATGATTTCCTCATTGGGGCCAAGGCGGCCTGTACGTTCTGTTGACGATGAAGGAGGACCGAGGAATGCACCAGACCAAGATTTTTGAGTTGTTAATGCTGCTCAGCTTCGGCGCGGCCTGGCCCGCGTCGGTTCACAAATCCTATATTGCGCGCACCGCAAAAGGAAAGAGTCTGATGTTCCTTCTGGTGATCATCTTCGGCTATCTCTGCGGAATCATCAACAAGCTGATCAACTCCCCCGACTATGTGATTTTTTTCTACGCGCTCAATATGGTGATGGTGTCAGCCGATCTCGTCATCTATTTTCGCAACCGCAGGCTCGACCGCGAGGCCGAAGCTGTGAAGCGGTAGAGATTCAGCGGAAAAGCGCGGCTCTTCCCCCTGCATGGGGAAGGGCCGCGCTTTTTTGAAAACAGGAAAATGACCGGCGCTGCCGGAGAAGACGCCGCGCAGAAACTTTCGCTTCATGCACCGGCGAAGCGGTCAGTCCGTTTACGGTTGGGGGAGCGAGCGGGACGGACAAAATCAAGTCCGGCGTGCTTAAGGCGCTTGTCGGCGGCAGGCCCTGAAAGGGTGCACGAAAACCTCCGGCTTACCCGGCGGTTATGACTCAGCCTTGGTGTTCCTCAATCAAGCGCAGGATGCTCGAAGGGGAACGCCAGCGTTCTCGAGGGATGCGCGTGGGTTCGAGAATGATCCCGAACCGGTCTTCAATTCCCTCGAGCAGCTCGATCAGGGCGAGGGAATCGAGCAGTCCGGAATCGAGCAGGTCGGTTTCGGGACGGATGGGTGGTTTTGGCCGCCCGCAGGCCTCGGTGAGGATTTCGAGCAGCTGTTCTCTTGCTTCGGGTTGATTCATGGCAGCTCCTTCAGCGCAGCATAGTCGCATTTTCCGTTTGGGGTGAGCGGCATCCGGGGCAGGACCTCCACCGACGGGACCATCCCGGCGGGCAGGATGCCGCGCAGCGTTTCTTCCAGCGCGGCGGGGTTGAGGAAAACGCCCCCGCTGGGAGACACGAAGGCCCGCAGACGGCGGACACGTCCGCCTCGCAGCACCGGCAGGACCGCGGCCTGGGCGATTCCCCTGCAGCGCAGCAGAGTCTGCTCGATCTCCCCCGGCTCAATCCGCAGGCCGTGCCACTTGATCTGACGGTCGAGCCGTCCGAGACAGTAGAACAGTCCGTCCCTGCAAAGGCCGAGATCGCCGGTGCGGTAGGAGAAAACTCCGTCGAGGGTACAGAATCCACCCTGCGCCGGGCCGAGGTAGCCCGGGGTGACGCTGTCTCCCGAGACGACCAGCTCTCCAGCGGTTCCGTCCGGCAGCGCCCTGCCGGTGGAGGGGTCCCGCACGATGATCTGAGTTCCCGGCTTGGAACGGCCCACCGGAAGCTCGCCCGATTCCGCCATCCATTCTTCCATCTCGCAGCCGGTGACCGCGACGGTGCATTCGGTGGGGCCGTAGCTGTTGACGATCCGAATACCCGGAAAGCGCGCCCAGAGCCTGCGGACCGTCCCGGCGCGCAGCGGCTCCCCGCAGAAGAGAAGCTCCCTCAGGGCGGGAAACCGCTCCGCCGCAAAGGACGGCGAGGCAAGAAGCAGCTCCGCAAAGGAGGGGGTTAAAACGGCGAGGGAGGGTGCGGCCTCTCCGATCCTGCCGAACAGCGCGGGATAATCCCCGAACAGCTCCGATTCGAGCACCGCCGCGCACCGGCCGGAGGTCAGGGCGAGCCAGAGCCCGGCCACCGAAAGATCGAAGGAGTAAGCGGCGTGGCTCAGCACCGGCCCCGCGGCGGTGGAAAGCAGCGAACGCTCCCACCGCAGGAAGGAGGCGGCGTTCCCGCGGGTGACCGCCACGCCCTTGGGTTCTCCGCTGCTGCCCGAGGTAAAGAGCAGGTAGAAGCGGTCGCCGGGACACGCGGCGGCCGGAGCCGCCTGCTCTTTGTCGGGGCCAAAAGCGGTCTCGGCAAGCGCCGCAGGACCGACAGCCGCGGCGGAGGAGGGAACAAAGCCCTCTCCGGCGGCAAGCAGCAGGCCGGCCCCAGCCGCCTGAAGCATCCGTTCGGCGCGGGCGGGCGGAATCTGCCGGTCGATCGGCAGATAGGGGCGGTTGGCGATCGCGCAGGCCGCGATACAGACCGGCATCAGCGGCTCCTTGTGGCCGTAGATTCCGACCGGGACGCCGGGCGGAACCTCCCGCAGCAGCAGAGCCGCGAGCCGCCGGGCAGCTGCGGTCAGCTCCCGAAAGGAAAGAATCCCCTGCGAACAGCGGTAAGCGGGCGCATCCGATTCCGAAAAGCGCAGCAGGCCGGCGGTCATCGGCATGGCGTTCCCTCCCCGGCCAGCTGTTCCGGCGGAATCAGCGAGGGATCATACATCACCTTCGAGTGGTTGACCAGAATCAGCTCGCGCGGCAGCTCGCGTCCGCTCTCCCGCTCGAAGCAGCGTCGGTAAACGCGGCTGTTTCGGTAAAAGCCGTCCGCTTCCCGGGTGTAGCAGCTCCCCTCTTCGATGAGGCGGTAGCGCAGCGGAAAGGGCTTTTCGGCGCGCAGCTCCCCGCAGAGAAGCTCTCCGTCCACCCAGACCGAAAGCTGAACCGGAACCCCGGACGTGTTGCAAAAACGGTAATCGACGTTGCAGTAAAAGACGGAGGTGCCGGTGCCGAAGGGAACCCGCCGTTCACTGTCGGGGAAAAGAGCGTCGGAATGATGATGCAGCTCTGTGACCTCCAGCGGGGTGTGCAGCACAAGGTAATGGATCAGGTTGGCGAGCTGGCACAGCCCGCCGCCGGCTTCCTCCCGGAAAGCGCCGTTAGAAATGGCAAGCCCCGGCAGATAGCCCCGACGGGCGGTGCAGCGGCCGATGAGATGCCAGAAAGAAAAGGTTTCGCCGGGCCGAATCACCAGATGATCGAGCGCGCGGACGGCAAGCCGCAGATTCTCGGCTTTGTTGCGCTGCAGGCGCATGTCAACTCCGTCGAGCCTGCGCAGAATGGGAGAGGTGTGCCCTTTGACAAGAATGGGAAATTCCCGCTCATCGCGCCGCCCGGCAAACCTTGTCCGGTGAAGAAGGTCGTGCAGGTGGCGGCACAGGCATTCCTTTTCCACCGAGATGCGGTAACAGACCGGACCGTATTCGCAAAAAAGCTTCCGTCTTCCCATTGTGTTTGCTTCCTTTCACTGATTTTTCACAAGAATATCACATTTCGGCCCGAATAACAATCCCCGGGGCGCGCGCCGGAAAAGCGGACATCTTTTTCCGCTTGGCCGTATATACTGTACCACGCGGCTGACAAGCCGTGATGTATGCCTGATGGCAAAAAGGAGGCGCCGGATGAAAAGAAGGCTGCTGCGGATGATTCAGGACCGTTCGCTCGTCTGCGGGGTGGTTGGGCTCGGGTATGTGGGCCTGCCGCTGGCCGTCGAGAAGGCGAAGGCGGGATTCCGCACCATCGGATTCGATATCCAGCCGGAACGGGTCGCGATGGTGAATCAGGGCCAAAACTACATCGGAGATGTGGTCGATCAGGAGCTCGGCGCGCTGACGGCCGGGGGAATGCTGGCGGCGACCGAGGATTTCGAGCTGCTCAAAGCGGTGGATTTTATCGCCGTCTGTGTTCCGACCCCGCTCGATGAAAACCGGCAGCCGGACCTGCGCTATATCCGGGAATCAGCGGCGCAGATCGCCCGGAGGCTGCGGCGGGGAACGATCGTCGTGCTGGAATCCACCAGCTATCCCGGCACCACCGAGGAACTGCTGCGCCCGATTCTTGAGCAGGGTTCGGGGATGAAATGCGGGGAGGATTTCTATCTCGGATTCTCGCCCGAGCGGGTCGATCCCGGAAACCTGATCTACCGCACCTGCAACACCCCCCGGGTGGTGGGAGGAATCGGGCGGGACGCCACCGAGGTGATCGCCGCTCTTTACCGGTCGGTTCTGCAGGGGGAGGTATTCGAGGTTTCCCGCCCCGCGGCGGCTGAAATGGAGAAGCTGCTCGAAAACAGCTACCGAAGCGTCAATATCGCTCTGGCCAACGAAATGGCGATGCTTTGCGGCGCGATGGGGCTGGATATCTGGGAGGTGGTGGAGGCGGCGAAAACAAAACCATACGGCTTTACCGCGTTCTATCCCGGACCGGGAATCGGGGGGCACTGCATTCCGGTGGACCCTGTCTATCTGAGCTGGCGCGCGCGGGCCTTCGGCTGCCGCACGCAGCTGCTGGAGAGCGCCGCGGCAGTCAACGACCGGATGCCGGAGTATTGCGCGGCGCGGGCGGCGCGGATGCTCAACGCACAGGGAAAGGCTGTTTTCGGCTCAAAGATTCTTGCGCTGGGAGCGGCCTATAAGCAGGAGGTGGCCGATTTCCGGGAAAGTCCGGCGGTTCGGGTCATCGAGCTGCTGCGGGAGCAGGGGGCGCGTCTCTCCTTTTACGACCCGTATCTTTCCCAGTATGTCTGGAAGGGCAAAACCCGGCTCGGCCTCCCGCGCCTGACCGGCTCGGCCATCTCGGAGGCCGACCTGGTGCTGATTCTGACCGCTCATGCTGCAGTGGATTATTCGTTGGTGCAGAAGAACGCGAGGCAGATTTTCGACACCAAAAACGCGATGAAGGAAATTGTTCCGCGGGAGAACATCACCGTTTTGTAGAAAGGGGGAGCATCATGCGCTACGCGCTGATCGGCTGCGGACGGATTGCCGGACGGCACCTTACCGCAGCGCGCGCCGCCTCGCTGGAGGTGGTCGCCGTCTGCGATCCGGTTTTGGAGCGGGGCCGGGAACTGCTGCGCCGGACCGGGCTGGGGGAGTCCGGCGCCAGAATCTATGCGGACCACCGGGAGCTGCTGGACCGCGAGCGTCCGGAGCTGGCGGCTGTCGCCGCGGAAAGCGGCGTCCATGCCCGGGTGGCGCTCGACTGTCTCGATGCGGGGGCGCATGTGATTGTGGAGAAGCCGATTGCCCTTTCCCTCTCCGACGCGGATGAGATGATCCGACGTGCGGGGGAACGGGGGCTCTGCCTCGTCCCCTGCCATCAGAACCGCTTTAATCCGGCTGTGATGGCGCTGCGCCGCGCGCTCGACGCGGGACGGTTCGGCAGACTTTCCCATGCGGCGCTGACCCTGCGCTGGAACCGGGACGACGCATATTACAGGCAGGCGGATTGGCGCGGGCGCTGGGCGAGCGACGGGGGTATCCTGATGAACCAGTGCATCCATGGGATTGATTTGCTGCGCTGGATGGGAGAGGGCGAACCGGAATGGGTCTGCGGGGCGCTGGCGCGGCGGATGCATCCGCGCATTGAAACAGAGGACGTGGGGATTGCGGCGGTGCGCTTTTCCGGCGGGATGCTCGCCACCATCGAAGGAAGCGGAAATCTTTACCCTTCCAACCTTGAGGAAACCCTGTCGGTGTTCGGCGAGCGGGGAACGGCGCGCCTCGGCGGCGCAGCGGCGAACCGAATCGAGGTCTGGCGGGTGGAAGGGGAGGAAACACCTCCCAGGATCGAGCCGGCGCCGGGCGGCGGGCAGGATATCTACGGCAGCGGACATCTGGCACTCTATGCTGATGCATCCGCCGCGATTCGTGAGGGCCGCCGCCCTTTTATCACAGGGGAGGACGGCCGTGCGGCCCTCGAGCTGGTGCTGGCCGTCTACCGCAGCCACCGGACCGGAGGGCCGGTCACACTGCCGCTCGCCGGGTTTTCCTCGGCGGAAATGGAGGGGACCTTTCCATGAAATGTTCTGTGCATTCCGCCTGCTTTATTGAGAAGGAGGCGCCTGCCGTCTGCCGCAGCCGCCGGACCGGAGGGCCGGTCACACTGCCGCTCGCCGGGTTTTCCTCGGCGGAAATGGAGGGGATCTTTCCATGAGGGATTATTTTGTGCACCCCACCTGCGTTGTCGAGGAGGGGGTACGAATCGGCGCAGGAAGCCGGATCTGGTGCTTCTGTCATTTGCAGCGTGGGTCGGCGGTCGGAAAATGGTGCAGCCTCGGTCAGAACGTCAACCTCGGGGACCGGGTCAAAATTGGAAATTTTGTCAAAATTCAAAATAATGTATCGGTGTATGAGGGGGTCGAGCTGGAGGACGGCGTATTTTGCGGGCCGTCCTGCGTTTTTACCAATGACCTGACCCCCCGCAGCGAATATCCAAAGGGGCATGCATCCTATCAAAAGACGCTGGTGCGGAGGGGCGCGACGATCGGTGCGAACGCCACCGTCCTTTGCGGGAATACAGTGGGACGTTGGGCGATGGTCGCGGCGGGCGCGGTCGTCACCCACAGCCTGCCGGATCACGCGCTGGCGGCAGGCAATCCTGCGCGGCAGGTCGGCTGGGTCTGCCGCTGTGGAGAAAAGCTGGGTCCGAACCTCGCCTGCGCGGCCTGCGGACGGCGTTACCGCCGGAATGGTCCAGGACTTTGCGAAGCGGCGCAAGCCCCGGCACCGGATAATTCTTTGGAAGCGGTTCAGGAAAAACTATGAGGATGTAACAGATTTGTGATCGCTTTTCGGGAAGTGGTTTCTATAAAATCAACGTTTTTCTTAAAAAGATGGATTTTTCTGATTTTTATTGTTCAAATTGATAGCGGAATCAACAAAATGGAAACAACAACCGATTGAATTTTGGGGATATCGCCTCTATAATGGGGCATGTGCTCGGGAGATGCGAGCAACGCGCCGCGCGGCGGACCGATCCGCTGCAGCACGATTCAGGAGGTATCCCAATGAAAAGAACCGTTTCGATTCTCCTTGCCGCTGTGATGGCGGCGGGGATGGCCGCCCAATCCTTCGCGCAGAGGGAGAAGGACAACCGGATTGTCCTTTCGGCTGATACAAACAGCGGAATCAGTCTGGAAGGCGGACTTCTGACCCCCGGTGAAAAATACCGTTTCCCGGTATCCGTCTCGATCGATGGGGGCGAGCCTCAGCCCCTCAATCCCGATGTGATGGAGGATTACAGCTTCAAGCTGTCCAACACCGGCGAGGGCGACAGCCTGGTGGATTTCAACCTCTCCAAGTCGGGCGACCGGTATTATATTGCCGCAGAGGTTAAGGCCGGCTGGCCGACCGCCAAGACCGAAGAGGAATACTCAATCAAGATGGTGAACAAGAGCAACCGCAAGGATTTTGTCACCCTGACCGTTTCATTTGAGACGGGCTACGAGCTGGTTTCGGACGAATTCATCAGCGCGCTGGATGCGGAGGATGAGATCGAGGTTGACAACAGCGCTCCGGTGTTTGACGCGGAGCAGCTGGAGCGGATTGCCAAGCGCAATCAGTATAAAAAGGTCACCTTCACAGACGGCGACTGGCGTTTTACCGTCAGCATCAACGACATGAAGGCGGTCAATCTGGTACACAACCAGAACGCTGTCAAAGAGATTGTTACCAAGTATGAGGACCACAGCTTCGAATTTCTGACCTTCCCCTCCGGACCTCAGTTCCGGACCAACGGTGTGATGGAGCTGGATGTTTCCGCCTATGCCGATGACTTTAACGATCAGTTCTTCGTCTACCGCTACCTCAACGGAAAGCTGACCGAGATTCCCGCGCAGTACCACAATGCGGAGGAGCTGCTCACCTTTACGACCGACACCCTCGGACGCTTTATCATCACCGATAAAGAGATCGCCGATACGGTGGTATTTACCCCGGCCGGTCAGGCCGGAAGCGCGGGCGGAGCCGGCAGCGGTTCCCCCGCAGTCGGCGGAGGAGTCCTGATCAATCCCTCGACCGGCTCCGCCGCCTGAATGTGAAATCTCCCATCCATTGATCAGAACCGCCCCAGCGCTTTCATGTGAAGCGCCGGGGCGGCCGCGCATAGGGAAGTATTTCGAGGCAGTTCGTGTGGGGGATGCTTTGCCGGTGCAAACATTCAAGCGCATGAAATTCGGACGGTGCGGCCGCGCATGGGGAAGTATTTCGAGGCGGTTCGTGTGGGGGATGCTTTGCCGGTGCAAACATTCAAGCGCATGAAATTCGGACGGTGCGGCCACGCATGGAGATATTTCGGTGCGGCCGCGTGTGGGCCGTTCAGGGGAGCTGTGCGGACAATTAGTCCGCCGCACAGAGGTACTCTTCTTCGCAGCGATGCTGCGCGGTGGCAAGCAGTGCCGCCGCATAGCGCTCCTCTCCGTTTTCCAGCGCTTCAAGCGCATCGGTCGCCGCATTGAAGATCATGTGGTAGAGCTTTTGGTAGTCGGGCATGGTTTGTTCCTCCCTTTTATATAATTATGGAGCCTTATTGATGCCTAAAAGGAGCCAATTTTCCATTTTATTTTAATACGCCGCTAAAATGATGTCAATACTGAGCCAAGAGGTGACATCATGAAGGAGCCGCTGTCCCGCTATTCACTGCGCATCCCGCCTCTTCTGCTTGAAAAGTTTGGCTATATCGCCGAGTATGAGGGGCGCACCAAAAACCGGGAGATTGAGCAGATGATTCGCCGCCGTATCGCTGACTTTGAGCGGGAGCACGGCCCGATCCCCGTTTCACCGAAAAAAGGCGAACAAATAAACCCCACCCTGTGAAGCACAGGGCGGGGTTTATTTGTTAGAGCACTCATTTCGCACCGGCCGCGCCGGTATTGAGGGCGGTCTGCCGCGGGGCGCGGTAAACACGTCCGGTTACCGCATCGAGGGTGACGCTTACACCGTTCTTCAAAAGATTGGTGGCATTCTGCGCGCCGATCAGCACCGGGATATCAAGGGTCATTCCGACCACCGCGCCGTGAGATTCCTCGCCGCCCTCCTCGATGATGATTCCCGAGGCGCTGCGCAGAAAGGACATCATCCCGTTGGTGGTTTGCGGCACCACCAGGATATCCCCTGCGCGGAAGCGGGAAGCGGCCTCTTCCTCGTCGTGGGCGACACAGACCCGGGCGGTGGCGGATTTCCCGCCGATGCCATGGCCGGTGGCAAGCACATCCCCCACCACGTCCACCTTAATCAGGTTGGTGGTGCCGGGGACGCCGATCGGCATTCCTGCGGTGAGAACCACCATATCCCCGTCAGCCAGCAGGCCCTGTGTACGCGCGGCCTCGATCGCCTGTTCGAGCATCTCCTCGCTGCCGTTCTGGCATTCCCGCATCAGAACAGGGGTGACGCCCCACGAAAGGGAGAGGTGGTGATAGGTGCTTTCATAGGGAGTGCAGGCGATGATCGGCACCGCCGGGCGGAAGCCGGAGGTCATCCGGGCGGTATAGCCTGAGCAGGTCACCGGGATGATGGCCGCCGCGCCGAGGTCATGGGCCATGGTGCAGGTGGCGTGGGCGACGGCGTAGGTCAGATCGCCGCCGCTGACCGGCTCGCGGTTTTGCAGGCGCTTGCGGTAGTCGATGTCCCCCTCGGCGCGCTGGGCGATGGTGGCCATGGTGCGGACCGCTTCGATGGGGTATTTTCCGGCGGCCGTCTCGCCTGAGAGCATGACCGCGCTCGAGCCGTCGTAGATGGCATTGGCCACGTCGGTCGCTTCGGCGCGGGTCGGACGGGGCTTTTCGGTCATCGATTCGAGCATCTGGGTGGCGGTGATGACGATTTTGCCGCGCGAAATGGCCTTTCTGATCAGCGTTTTCTGCGCAACGGGTACCTCGGAATAGGGGATTTCCACCCCGAGGTCGCCGCGGGCGACCATGATGCCGTCCGAAAGGCGGATGATGTCGTCGATGTTCTCCAGCGCCTTGGCACTTTCGATCTTGGCGATAATCCGAATGGAATGGCAGTTTTTTGAATCGAGCAGGCGGCGCACCTCGAGCAGGTCGTCGGCCGAGGAAACGAAAGAGGCGGCGATGAAGTCGAATCCCATCTCAATGCCAAAGCGAATATCCGCGATATCCTTTTCGCTGAGGTACGGCATCGAGAGGTCGGCGCCGGGGACGTTGATCCCCTTGCGGTTCGAAACAAAGCCGCTGTTCATCACCCGGCAGTGGATGTCCGTCCCGGCGATTTCCTCAACGGTAAGCTCGATCAGCCCGTCGTCAATCAGGATGGTGCCGCCGGGCCGCACATCACGATAGAGGGTTTTGTGGGTAATGGAGATCCGCTCCGGGGTGCCTTCCGTCTCCTCGCCGGTCAGGACGAGGGGGGAACCGGCCTCGAGAAAGATTTTTCCGTCTTTCATCAGGCCGGTGCGGATCTCAGGCCCCTTGGTATCGAGCATAGCGGCGGCGGGATTTTTAAGCTCCCGCCGGATCGAGTCGAACAATTCAAAGGTTTTTCGGTGGCTTTCATGATCTCCATGGGAAAAATTGAAGCGCGCGACATTCATTCCGGTTTCGAGCAGCCGGCGGATCATTTCGGGGGAATTGACAGCCGGGCCGAGGGTGCAGACGATTTTGGTCTTTCGGTTCATAGAGGTCACACTCCTTTTCCTGCGCGTTCTACGCATGTCTCGTTATTTTTCTTTTCGCCCTTATTGTAGTGGAAAAGAATTTTCATGTCAACTAAAAACCTGAGCATTTTCTTGTTGAAAATAAATAAAAAAGCCCCTCTTGGAAAAATTTTTATTCCGGGCCTTGATTTTTAAAGTTCCTCATGCTATGCTAACTGTACTATCATAGTTAATACACACGTGACATTTGCTGCGCAGCGGCAGATGTCCGGGAAGGAGTGGGGCCATGTTCTCGATTGATTCACGCAGCCGTATGGCGATCTATGAGCAGCTGGTACAGAATATTATAGGGCTGATTGCGCGCGGCGTACTGCAGCCGGATGATCAGCTCCCCAGTGTGCGGAACCTGGCGCGTGACCTCGGCATCAACCCCAACACAGTGCAAAAGGCCTATCAGGAGCTGGAGGCCAAAGGCATGATCTATCAGGCGGCCGGCCGCGGAAGCTTTATTGCGCCGGGAGAGTCGCTGACCGATTCGATCGTGCAGCAAAAGCTCAAGGAGGCGCGGCCTCCCATCCTGTCCGCCAAAAGAGCCGGCGTCCCGAGGGAGAGAATGCTCGCTCTGGTGGATGAGATCTACGAAAAGGAGTAACGACATGGTTTTGATAGAATCGATTACCAAGCACTTTGGCGTGAATACAGCCCTCGATTCGGTCTCGCTGACCGTCTCGCCGGGATGCATCTATGGTCTGGTCGGAACCAACGGTTCGGGAAAATCCACCCTCCTGCGCCTGATCTCGGGCGTTTACTCCGCGGATGGGGGACAGGTTACGGTGGACGGGGAGCCGGTGTTTGAAAATCCGGAGCAGAAGCAGAAAATCTTTTTCGTTTCGGATGACCTCTTCTTTCCGCCGCAGGCGACCGTTGACGATATGCGCCAGTTCTACCGCGCCGCCTACCCGCGCTGGGATGAAGCGCGCTACCAGCGCCTGCTGGAGCTGTTCCCGATCGGGGATCGCCGCAAGCTGTCCTCCTTCTCCAAGGGGATGCGGCGGCAGGCCGCGCTGATTCTCGCCCTTTCCTGCGCGCCGGAATACCTGCTTCTTGACGAGGCGTTTGACGGGCTTGACCCGGTGATCCGGCATGCGGTGCGTCGGATCATCTCCGATATGATCTCGGAATATCATATGACGGTCATTATTTCGTCCCACAACCTGCGGGAGCTCGAGGATTTCTGTGATCGCGTGGGGCTTCTGCATCACGGCAGGCTGCTGCTGGAATGCGCCGTCGATGATATCCAGCTCGGCTTCTGCAAGGTGCAGGCGGTTTTCAACCCGCGTCCGAGTGAGAAAATCGCCCTTGGCGGCATCCGCATCCTCTCGCAGGAGCTGCATGGCAGCGTGGCGACGCTGATCTGCGCGGCAGGTGAGGAGGATGCCCTTGCCGCGGTCAATGCCCTTTCCCCGATGCTCGCTGAGGCGGTGAGCCTGACCCTCGAGGAGGTATTTATTTATGAAATGGAGGCGGTCGGTTATGACTACAGCAAGATCGTCTTTTAGCTTTTCCCGCGTGCTGCCGTTTTACTGCAACATGCTGCGGCGGCACCGCGGATCAGCCCTGTTTTACGGAGCCCTCGGCTTTCTCTTCCTGCCGGTGCAGTACCTGCTGACCATTCTGCAGAATCAGGATCGCGCGGATCTCTCCGATTTCGTACGCTGGACCTTCTCCGGTCCCGCGCAGATCTACAACGGATTCTCCGCCTTTTTCTTCACTGCACTGATGCTGGTGGTTCCGCTCATCGTGGCGGTGAATCTTTTTTCTTACCTGCACAACCGCCGTTCGGTGGATGTCTATCACTCGCTGCCGCTGACCCGCTGTGAGCTTTACGCGGCCTGCTGCATGACGGGGATTACTCTGATCTGGGCGCCTCTGGCGGTGAACTTTCTGCTGACGGCGGCGGTTTCCTTCCTGCTGCCCGGAGCTTCCGCCGGCATGATCCTGCTCGATCTGCTCTGCTGGATGGCAGTGACCCTTGCGATCTTCGCCATTACCGCCTTCTGCGCGGTGCAACTTGGCACCGATTTTGATACGGCGATCTTCTCGCTCGGCCTCAACGGCGTTTTCGCAGCCGTTTATCTGATGTTCATGATGCTGGGCGATTCGTTTATCTACGGCTTTTCCGCGGGCGACGGCGCGATACGGCTGGCCTACCGCCTTTCCCCGGTATCGCTGATCATCGGGCGGGTAGCCATTGCCCGTGATTCGCTGGAATATCTTGCGGAAAACAATGTTTCGATGCTGTTCTGGTTTGCGGCTGCACTGCTGGTGCTGGGCGCCGGCGCATGGTGCTATACCCGCCGGCGGTCTGAACAGGCCGAAGCGGTGGGCGAGATGGGACCGCTTCAGATCTTCATGCGTTCGGCGGGCACTCTGCTCGGCGGCACCGGACTGGGCATGATTCTCTGTGCCGTCTTTGAGATCCATCCGGAGGACAGCCGTTTCCTCTCCCTCTTCTGCATTGCGGTCGGCTCACTGATCGTCTATTTTATCGGAGATGTCATCCTCAGCCGCAGTGTGCGCAGCATCCCGAAGGCTCTGCCGGTTGCGGCGGTTACAACAGCCGGGGTGTGCGTTCTGGTGGGCGTCATGCTGTTCGACCTCATCGGAATCGGCCGCTGGGTTCCGCAGGTCTCGCACGTCGAAGAGGCGCGCCTCTACTACTACAACAGCCGCTTCTCGGACCAGCCCTCTCTGGGGCAGGACCGCTCCATGGTTGTGGCCTTTCAGGACCCGGAGGCGGTCGCGCTGGTCATTGCGGCACAGCAGAAACAGATTGACCTCCATTACGGGGGGGAGCGCGCAGGGGAGGACGAGGATTTTTACAGCGGACACGGCAGCCTGCGAGTGACCTACGAGATGACCGACGGGCATACCGTCAGCAGGCGCTACTATAACCTTTATCCCGAAACGCTCGATCAGCTCGTCAGACTGGAAACCGACGACGAGATGATCAGCCAGACCCATCCGGCATTCGCCGCGAACGCCGACATGATACATCAGGTTACGGTGGTCAATACTTTGGGCAGCAGCAGCGAAGATCTGATCCTCGACGCTGCTCAGAAGGAACGCCTGCTCGTCGCGCTGCGGAAGGACCTGCTTTCCCAGCCGCTTGAGGAGCTTAAAAACGGCGCGACGGCTGTCTGCACCCTCACCGTCGAATACCGCTACCCGAGGGAAACCCGGACCGGCAGCTTGGCGGAGGCGGAGTATGTAAACGGGCGCGCCGAATGGGACGAGGAATATTACCACGCCGCCAGCAACACTATTTTGACCGAGAGCTATCGAAATACCCTCGCGCTGCTGCGCGAGCTGGGCGCCGCCCAAGCGATCGAGAACAACTGGAGCGATGTGAAGGCGGCTTATGTGCTCCCTTTCAACCGTGAATATGACAGCAGGACCATTACCCAGACCGATTTGAACCGGGTGGCCCAGACCCGCGACGACCTCGAGGATTTTCTGAATCCGGAGAATCGTTATGAAGGGGCCGAGGGACTGAACATGCAGTCGTTCGCCCTCTCCAAAATGGAGCTGAATGCTCTTCGCAGTGAGCTGACCAGCACCGCCCCCAACTACGGGGAACCGTTTGCAGTGATCGGGATTGCGGCCGGCGAAGAGATTGAAGAGATGACCGGCTACTACCTGGTCCCGGTTTCGGCTCTGCCCGAGCATCTCAAACAGGCCGTTGCTCAGATGGTGAGGGGCTATTACGGCACCTATGCGGTCGAGTCATGGGGATATGGAAATGTAGGGGTTACTTGGGTGGCAACAGAGTCCGTAGCATAGACTGAGGCAACCCCCGGCTTGTGAGGCGCCGGCTTTTAAGGAATAGAACCATATGCAAAGGAGGAATTGTGATGGCGGACCGGCGCGAATATGCTGCACGTTATGATGCGATGGCCCAGAAACTTTATCAGATCGCGGTCTACCTGACCGGCGATGCTCTTGAAGCACGACGTGCCATCGCGGCCTGCTTTGTCAGCGGCTATGACGCCGCCGCGCGGGGAGAAGCGCCGTTTGAAGAGACGATGCTCCGCGAGCTTTGCCGTTGCTGCGGGGACTGTCCGGCGGTCTACGGAGAGCAATACCGCCGTCAGCTTGCCGATACCCTTGCGCCGGTGCGTCCGGACGAAAAGCTTTGCGCACTTCTCTGCGACCTGGAGCCTTGGAAACGTGCGGTAATACTGCTGGTTTTTTTCGGCGGGGCGGCGGCTGACCGCCTGCATTGCATGGTGGGGCGCGACCCCTTGGAAACAACGCGGGCATTGCGCGGATTTTTCCGGCAGGTGCGGCAGGAAAAATCGCTCTGCCGCCTCTGAATATACGAGATTTTCCGAGAAGCCCGGGTGCAGCCGGAGGAGAGCCGGCAGCACCCGGGCTGTTTTTGTTAGCGGAAATCATCGGCACTGCCGGTGGAGGTACTCAGTAAAAAGCTTTCGCTGCAAGCATCGAGCGAAGCGAGCTGTTACCAGCAGATTTGAAAACATGAAGGGCTGCCGTTAGAAGGTGACCTCACCCGTTTACGGGCTGTGGGGCAAGTGATGCGAGTGAAAGAAATTTCGGTGCGTCTTGAGATGTCTGACGATGCAGGGCACTTAGCGGTGCCGCCCTCCGCTCGGGCACGCCGGGCACCGGACGGGCAGAGCGAGCGGGCCGGGAAAGGGGAACGGGAGGGAGCGAGCGGCTTGCGGGCCACCCGCATGTGATTTGTGTGAAAGAAATTTCGGTGCGTCTTGAGACGCTGGCCGGCAGCAGGCACTTATAGGGCTTAGTCAAGCTACCGGTTTAGCCGGGTGGTGATGACTTCTGCGTCATATTGAAGATTTTTCCTTTCGAAAATCGTTCTGTCAGCAGAGTATATGTCGGCGCTCATTCTTAAAAATTGTGTAAATTTACAAAAAATTTATAAAAATTTTATTAAATTAGTCCGCAATGAATTGTAAAATTATATGTACTAATATTAATAGTACAGTTGATCCTTTCACCTACAGAGACGAAAGAACAGGAGAGTGAACATCATGGCAGTGGTTCCGATTTTGATGTCCTGTGCATGGCTGATGAGTTTTGTCTTTACCCTTTATTTTTTCTACTACGCGGTGTATGCCGTCCTTTCGCTTCGGCGCGGCAGGCCGCAGCGGCGCTGCGAGCCGCAGACCCGTTTCGCGCTGGTGATTGCGGCACGCAATGAGGAATGCGTGATTGGACAGCTCGTCGAAAGCCTGCGGCAGCAGGATTATCCGGACGAGCTTTATGAGATCATTGTAGCGCCGAACAACTGCACCGACGATACCCGGGGAGCTGCCCGCCGGGCGGGCGCCCGAATCTTCGACTGCCGCCTTCCGGTCCGGTCGAAGGGGGAAGTGCTGACACAGGTTTTCGATACGCTTCTGGAAGAGGGGCGCTTCGACGCCGCCTGTGTTTTCGACGCGGATAACCTCGTGGACCCGGGATTCCTGCGGGCGATGAACGACGCCTGCTGTGCGGGAGCGAGGGCGGCGCAGGGATACCGCGACAGCAAGAACCCCTACGATACCGCAGTTTCGGGCTGCTACTCCATCTATTACTGGATGATCAACCGCATGTATAACCACACCCGCCGCGCGGCACACCTTTCGGCGATGATCAACGGCAGCGGTTTTATGGTCTCGCTGAAGCTGATCCGGGAAATGGGCGGCTGGCATACCGTCACAATGACCGAGGACATCGAATTCACCACCCAGTGCATCCTGCGCGGGGAGCGGGTCGAGTGGGTGCCCGCGGCAGTGATCTACGACGAGCAGCCGCTGACCTTTGCCCAGTCCTGGAAGCAGCGCAAACGCTGGTCCACCGGCATCCTGCAAGGCTTTTCCCTCTACTTCGGGCGGCTGGCGCGCGGCGTCTTCGCCGAGCACCGGATTGGCTGCCTTGACCAGATGATGTTCTTCCTCGCGCCGTTCATGCAGCTGGCTTATCTGCTTTCGCTGCTGTTGGGGCTTTCACTTGACATTCTGTATGCTCAGCACCAGTTCTTTCCTTACAATGAACTCTATTACCAGCTCTTTATCTCCCTCAATACATCCTTTGCCGTTTCTTGCGTCCTGTCGGTGTTTGTGCTGCTGATTGAGCGCAAATGGAATCCGCGGATGCTGCGCGGCGTGCTGGCTTACTGGTTCTTTCTGGCAAGCTGGATTCCCATCAACCTGTCCTGCATGATTCACAAGTGCACCACCTGGGAAGAGATCCGACATACCCGCTCGATCCGGCTTTCCGATCTTTCTGTGGGAAGACAGTAAAGGCATTCTCCCCTAAAAGCCTCATTTCCCCTTGCCACAACGGACCAAAACAGGTATACTTTAAGCGAAAAAGAGGAAGGGGGAACCCGTGTGGTCACCTATCAGGACGTCTCCTCCAGCGAGGAGATCAAAAGCTATATCCGTCAGGCAGACGCCTCGCTTGTTGCGCTCGGCTACACAGAGCACAGCTTCGCCCATGTGGTGCGGGTTGCGACGGTGACGCAGAACATTCTTACCGAGCTGGGGTACGATCCCCGTACCGTCGAGCTTGCGCGGATCGCCGGTTTTATGCACGACATCGGAAACGTTGTCAACCGCATTGATCATGCCCAGTCCGGCGCGGTCATGGCGTTCCGTATTCTCGACAAAATGGGGATGGAACCCAACGAGGTCGCGCAGGTGATCGCCGCTATCGGCAACCACGACGAACATACCGCTTATCCGGTCAATGCGCTGGCTGCGGCTCTGATTCTCGCGGATAAAAGCGATGTGCGCCGTTCGCGGGTTCGCAACCGGGATGTTCCGAGCTTTGATATCCACGACCGGGTCAATTACTCGGTGGAGCAGTCGTCGTTAAAAACCGATGTCGAAAGCCGAACCTTTACGCTGGTGCTTACCGTCGATACCGGGGTCAGCCCGGTCGCCGATTACTTTGAAATTTTTCTGGAGCGGATGATGCTCTGCCGCCGCGCAGCACAGTTCTTCGGATACCGCTTCGGGCTGAAAATCAACGGAACCCAGTTGATGTAGGCGGGCGGGAAACCGCGGCGGCGGGGGTATATTTGTTGTAGAGAAAGGGGCGGCCGTCCTGAAAAGGACGGCCGCCTGATCTCGTCGCATCACTTTTGAGAACAGCTCCGCCGGTGGCAAAAAAGCGTTCGCTTCCGGCGTCGGGCGAAGCAATCTCCCACGGCGATCTTTGGGTGGCGCTGTTCATAATTCCCTCATGACCCCATGTACGATCGTCCGGGCGGCGCGGCAGGCGGATTTTACCGCCCGCACTCGCTTTCCTGCACGCCGCAGGCTCGACGGCGGCCCGGCTGATCGTTGTGCGCCAACGCGTCCGCACGCGCTCCCGAACGCGAGCTGTCCCTTGCTATTTTTGCCAGATCAATGCGCGCCAACGCGCCCGCATGCGCTCCCGAACGCCGCAGGCTCCGCATGCTTCCTCCGAACGGCAAAATGGGGGGCGGTGCCCTGCTCGGGCGCGCCGCTCACCGGACAGACGGTAGGGACGAAACGGAGCAGCGGGCGCCTGCTTACGGGAGAAGTGCGGCTGTTTCCAGGCTGTGGGGCAGGCAATACAGGCGGAAAGACGATCAGGCCTTTTTGAGCGGGATGCCGGAATCATGCCCTCCCGGGGTTTGCTCAAGCCCCTGGATGAGCCGGGAACGGAGTCGGGACCCAGCCATGGGACTTCCTGTGAGCAGGGGTGCAGAATGTCCACAACGGGACTTAAGCAGCAAGGAGTTTTGTCAAGAGACAATAAAAAATTTTTCAAAATGGGAAAACGGGTATACAATTTGCCGATAGCCAAGACGGCGGTATGGTGTTATAATAAAACAAATCCAATTCCGAAGGGGACACAGGAGATCGCTGTTATGAATCACAAGCTGTTTGCAAGTGAATATTATTTTTACTTTAGCTTTGCCTTTTACTTTTTTGGCAAGGCTTATTTGGCGTTCACTGCAAACAAGAAAGCATTGTCCTGTGCCGTTTAAGGAAAACGGATGCGATAGAAGGATAAGGGCTTCGCAGTGAGTGCTGCGAAGCCCTTTTTGCTGCTTCTGCAGCGCCTGCGCCGGTTATTGAAACAAAAGAAAAGGGGTAGCATGATGGTTGTTATTTTGAAAGAAAATCCTGATTCCGAGAGAATTGCCGATCTTACTGCATGGCTGGAAAGCTTAGGTCTGGAGGTCCATCCGACGGTAGGAAAGGTGCAGACCATTCTCGGCTTGGTGGGAGATACCTCCAAGGTTGACATCGAGCTGATCCGCGCGCTCGATATCGTGCAGGATGTCAAACGCATTTCCCAGCCCTATAAGGAGGCCAACCGCGCCTTCCACCCGGACAACACTGTGGTCACCGTCGGGGATGCCTCCTTCGGGGATGGCAGCTGTCCGATCATCGCCGGTCCCTGCTCGGTGGAATCCCGCGAACAGCTTCTTGAGGTTGCCCTGCGGGTTAAGGCCGCGGGAGCCACCCTGCTGCGTGGCGGCGCCTTTAAGCCCCGCACCTCCCCTTATGCCTTTCAGGGGCTTCACGCGGACGGCATCAAGCTTCTGCTGGAGGTCAAGAAGGAAACCGGACTTCCGATCGTCACCGAGCTGATGGATCTTTCCCAGCTTGATCTATTCGACGAGGTGGATATCATCCAGATTGGTGCGCGCAATATGCAGAACTTTGAACTTCTGCGGCAGGTCGGGCATACCGATAAGCCGATTCTTCTGAAGCGGGGCCTTGCCAATACCCTGCAGGAGCTGCTGATGAGCGCCGAATATATCATGGCGGGCGGCAACCACCGGGTCATTCTCTGCGAGCGCGGTATCCGCACCTTTGAGACGGCCACCCGCAACACCCTTGACCTTTCGGCGATTCCGATGCTTCACGAAATGACCCATCTGCCGGTGATCGTCGATCCAAGCCATGCGAGCGGAATTGCGCGGCTGGTCAAGCCGATGGCACTGGCAGCCACAGCCTGCGGCGCCGACGGTCTGATGATCGAGGTGCATAACGATCCGGCCCATGCCAAATGTGACGGTCCGCAGTCGCTGACCCCCGGCGCGTTCGACGATCTCGCTGAGGCGGTGCGCCGGATTAAGCCGTTTGCCTACAAAGCCTGATCTCAGATATACGGCAAAGCCAGAATGTGAAATGAAGGAGAAACGAACGATGAATATAGCAGTAGCAGGGCTGGGGCTGATCGGCGGATCGATTGCCCGGGCATTCAAAGAGAAAACCGGCCACATGGTATACGGCTGGAACCGCACCCGGCAAATCCTCTGCAAGGCCAAGCTGGTCGGTGCGGTGGACGGACCGCTGACCGACGACCGGCTGGCGGAATGCGACGTCGTTTTTATTGCGCTCTACCCCCAGATGACGATCCGCTGGCTGACCGAGCACGCGCCTCAGATCAAAAAGGGCGCGTTGGTTTTCGACACCTGCGGGGTGAAGCAGCCGGTCTGCGCTCCCTGCTTTGCGCTGGCGAAGGAATACGGCTTTGACTTTATCGGCGCCCACCCGATGGCGGGAGTTGAGCACGCAGGATTTGACAGCTCGACTGGGAGCATGTTTGAAGGCGCTTCGATGATTCTTGTGCCGCCGACCGGGATGGCAATTGAGACGGTGGCGAAGGCCAAGGCTCTGTCCCTTGAACTGGGCTTCGAGCGGGTGGTGATCACCGACGCGGCCGAACACGACCGTATGATCGCCTACACCTCACAGATGGCCCACGTCGTTTCGAGCGCCTACGTCCAGTCGCCCTGCTCGCTGCGTCATCGGGGTTTTTCGGCCGGCAGCTATCGCGATATGACTCGCGTCGCCTGCCTGCAGGAGGACATGTGGACCGAGCTGTTCCTTGACAACAGCGAACCGCTTTCCGCAGAGCTGGGCGAGCTGATCGGACGGCTTCAGAGGTTTCATGACGCAATTGCGTCGAAGGATGCCGAAACACTCCACGAGATGTTGCGGATGGGGCGGGTTCGTAAGGAAGAAGCGGACGGAAAGGTGCTGTGAACAATGCGGAGAATTTCGATTGAGACGGGGCACCGCTACGACCTGCTGATCGGCAGCGGCCTGCTGGACCGCTGCGGGGAGGAGATTGCCCGGGTCGTTTCGCCCTGTGGCGCCGCTGTCATTGCCGACGACACGGTGAATGCCCTTTACGGCGAAGCGGCCGAGCGGTCGCTACGCGATGCGGGATTTTCGGCCGTCCGGATCGTATTTCCCCATGGGGAAGGCTCCAAAAACATGGAGACGCTCTCCCATGTACTGGAATCGCTCGCCGGAGCGGGGCTGACCCGTTCGGACCTCATCGTCGCTCTGGGCGGCGGGGTGGTGGGAGATCTCGCCGGCTTTGCAGCGGCCTGTTACCTGCGGGGAATCCGTTTTGTACAGATTCCCACAAGCCTTCTGGCGATGATCGACTCCTCGGTGGGGGGCAAGACGGCGGTTGACCTCGCGGCCGGCAAGAATCTCGCCGGAGCCTTCTGGCAGCCAGAACTGGTGCTCTGCGACACCACCCTGCTTTCGACGCTGCCCGGCTGCTACCGGCTCGACGGCCTCGGCGAGATGATCAAATACGGTATGGGATTTGATGCACAGCTCCTCTCGATGATGTGCGAGGGGGACTGGGAGCGGGAACCCGAGGCGATGGTGGCCCGCTGCATCTCGATCAAGGCGGCGGTGGTTGCCGCCGACGAGCGCGATCAGGCCGAGCGGCAGAAGCTGAATCTTGGCCATACGGCGGCCCACGCCATTGAACGCTGCTCCGGACTCGGCATCACCCATGGGCGGGCGGTTGCAATCGGCACCGCGCTGATCGCCCGCGCCTGCGTCAAGCGGGGCATGCTTTCGCATGAGGCGCTTGCCCTGCTGGAAGAAGCGCTTGAGCGCTGCGGGCTGGAAAGCCGGTGCGCCTTCTCCGCCCAGGAGCTGGCGGCGGCCGCGGTCAATGACAAGAAGCGCCGGGGGGATTCGATCACCCTGGTGCTGCCTGCCGCCGCGGGAAGCTGTGTGCTGCGTCCCATGCCGGCCGCGGAGCTGGAAGGCTTTTTTGCCGACGGACTGAACTGAGCAGGCGCGTCCGGCTGATCTTCAAAATGGAGGGGTTCCGATGAAGCTGAAAATTACGCCGCACCCGCTGGCGGGACGGGTGCAAGCGGTGGCCTCAAAGTCCGACGTGCACCGCGCGATGATCTGTGCGGCGCTCGCCGACCGCGAAACGGTCCTGACGGCCGGCGCGGCGAATCGGGACATCGAGGCTACGGCGGAATGCCTGCGCGCACTCGGCGCTCGGCTCGACAGCCCGGACGGACGGCACTGGCGGATCGCGCCGGTCAGATGCCCCGCCGAGGAGGGGACGATCGACTGCGGGGAAAGCGGATCGACCCTGCGCTTTCTGCTGCCGCTGATTCCCGCTCTGGGACTGCGCCGCACCGTAACAGGGTCGGGCCGCCTGCCTCAGCGCCCGCTCTCCCCCCTGCGGGAGCTTCTGGAGGAGCATGGGGCGCTGATCGAAGGAAAAGCTCTGCCGCTGGAGCTTTCGGGGGGACTTGCGCCGGGGCGTTACAGCCTGCCGGGAAATGTAAGCTCCCAATATGTCACCGGGCTGCTCTTTGCACTGCCCCTGCTGCCGGGAAAGAGTGAAATTGTCCTCACCACGCCGCTCGAGTCGGCGGGATATGTTGAGATGACCCTGCGGACGCTGCGGCGGTTTGGAATCCGCATCAGTCCCGCTGAAAATGGCTGGAGGATTCCGGGCGGCCAGCGCTACCGCTCGCCAGGCGAGCTGTCCTGCGAGGGGGACTGGTCGAACGCCGCGTTCTATCTCGCGGCAGGGGCGCTGCGCCCCGACGGAGGGCCGGTGACGGTCGGCGGGCTTGATCCTGCTTCCCCGCAGGGGGACCGCGCGATCGTCGGGCTGCTGCGCCGCTTCGGCGCGGCGGTGGAGGAAACTGCCGGCGGTTCGGTGAGCGTTGCGCCGCGCCCGCTGCGGGGGATTGACATCGACGCCGCCGCCATCCCTGATCTTGTCCCGATCCTTGCCGTCTGCGGCTGTGCCGCGGAGGGGGAGACCCGGATTTTCAACGCGGCGCGCCTCCGCCTCAAGGAGAGCGACCGGCTCCAAACGGTGTCCGCCGCCATCCGGGCGCTGGGCGGGGATGCTGACGAGCTGCCCGACGGGCTGGTGATCCGGGGGAGAGCGCTTTCGGGCGGGGAAGTTGACTGTGCTAACGATCATCGGATTGTCATGTCAATGGCAATGGCCGCGATGCTCTGCGGAGGTCCGGTGGTTTTGGATGGGGCCGAGGCCTGCCGTAAGTCCTATCCGGGATTTTTTGACGACTACCAATCACTGGGAGGGATTGCCGATGTCCTCTAGCTTTGGAAAAATGCTCACTGTCACCATCTTCGGCCAGTCGCACGGAGAGGCGATCGGCGCGGTGATCGACGGCCTGCCTGCCGGAATCCGGCTGGATTTCGATGAAATCGAGCGGTTCATGGCGCGGCGCGCGCCGGGCGGCGCCTTTTCCACCGCGCGGCGGGAGACGGACCGTCCCCGCATCCTTTCGGGGCTTTGCGGCGGAGTGACCTGCGGCGCGCCGCTCTGCGCGGTGATCGAAAACGGGGACCGCCGCTCGCAGGATTATGAGAAGCTCCGCGACCTGCCGCGGCCGATGCATGCCGACTACTCCGCTTTCGTCAAATACCATGGAGCGAATGATATCCGGGGCGGCGGGCAGTTCTCGGGACGGCTGACCGCGCCGCTCTGCTTTGCCGGTGCGGCGGCGATACAGCTTCTTGCCCGGAAGGGCGTGATGGTAGGGGCGCATATCGCCGCAATCCACGGGGTGGAGGACGCGCCCTTTGATCCGGTTTCGGTGGACGCTGAAACGCTGCGGACGGTGTCCGCCAAGCCGTTCCCGGTGCTCGACGACCAGGCGGGCAGGCGGATGAAGGCGGAAATCGAGGCCGCGCGGCAAAAACTTGATTCGGTGGGGGGGATCGTGGAATGCGCTGTGTCGGGGCTGCCCGCCGGACTCGGCGAACCGCTTTGCGAGAGCCTCGAAAGCCGGATTTCCTCGGCGGTTTTTTCGATTCCGGCCGTGAAGGGAATCGAATTCGGCGCGGGCTTTTCCGCCTCCGCGATGACCGGCAGCGAGCACAACGACCCCTTTGTGATGAAGGCGGGGCGGGTCGCCACCGAGACAAACCGGCATGGAGGAATCCTTGGGGGAATCTCAACGGGGATGCCCCTCCTGTTCCGGGCGGCGTTCAAACCAACCCCGTCGATCGCGCTGGAGCAGAGGACGGTCAGTCTGTCCGGAGAATGCGGCGCACCCCTTGTGATTCATGGAAGGCATGACCCCTGTGTTGTGCTCCGCGCCGTTCCCTGCGTCGAAGCGGCCGCCGCGCTGGTGCTGCTCGACCTGATGCTCGAATCGAAAGGAAGAGATGAATGGAACTAAAGGACTGCCGCAGGCGGATCGACGAGATCAACAGCGAGATGGAACGGCTTTTCCTCGAGCGGATGGAGATTTCCCTCGATGTGGCCGCCTATAAGCAGGAGCATCACCTTCCGACCTTTGACCCCGCGCGGGAGCGCGAGATCCTGCGCCGGGCGCGGGAGAAGGCGCCGGCCGGGCTCGCGCCCTATGTCTCCCACCTGTTCCAGCAGCTGATGGAGATGGGACGCTCCTATCAGAACCGCTCGGTTCCCCGCGTGGAGACGCTGACCGGACAGATCCGCGCGGCGCTGGAAAACACCCCCAAGCTCTTCCCGACCGATGCGGTGGTCGCCTGCCAGGGGGTGGAAGGGGCTTATTCCCAGATTGCGGTCAACCGCCTGTTC